>JAEEGL016189613.1_pt1 | contig 16890 bp, 9 predicted proteins | sample 9134231 | NCBI WGS metagenome assembly JAEEGL01 (sample SAMN16246548, study PRJNA631951) | gut metagenome | biome: gut microbiome; feature: rumen; material: fiber-attached | host: Bos | place: Iran: Karaj | collected 2018-10
ACAGATATGAATTCAATAACGATTTCAAGGAAGCTTTCGAGAAAGCGGGAGCAACATTTGCGGGTATGTCACCTGACGGAAAGCTGGTAGAAGAGATGGAGATCACCGATAAAGATTTCTACCTCGGAGTCCAGTACCATCCCGAATTCAAGTCAAGACCCGACAAAGCTCACCCTCTTTTCAAAGGATTCGTCAAGGAGGCATGTAAACGAAATGGCAATTCATGAAGAATGCGGAGTTTTCGGAATAGTCGGAAGCAAGAATAATGATATATCCCGTGATGTTTACCACGGACTGTATGCACTACAGCACAGAGGGCAGGAAAGCTGCGGTATCGTGGTAAATGATGACGGTGTGTTTGCAACTCACAAAGACCTCGGCCTGGTTGGCGAGGTCTTTTCCGAGACTGAATTAAATGCTCTTCCCGGCGGCTGCATGGCAATCGGTCATGTCAGATACGGCACAACGGGAGGAAATATCGCAAGTAATATCCAGCCCATGGTCGTAAGCCACCAGAAGGGCAATCTGGCACTTGCTCATAACGGTAACCTTGCCAATTCATTGGATCTTCGCGATTCTCTCGAGCTTTCCGGTGCTATTTTCCATTCCACCAGCGATACCGAGACCATCTGCTACATGATCACCAGGGAGAGGCTTAAAACAGAGAGTATCGAAAAGGCGGTCCTCGGCGCGGTCAAATATCTTGAGGGCGCATACAGCCTTGTTATGATGTCCTCCACCAAGCTCCTTGCGGTCAGGGATCCTCACGGATTCAGGCCCCTTTGCTACGGTAAGAGAGAGGACGGAAGTTTTGTTGTCGCATCCGAAAGTTGTGCCCTGAGCGCGGTAGGTGCAACGTTCATCAGAGATATCGCCCCGGGTGAAATGCTGGTCTTCCAGGCCGATAAACCGTTTTCTGAGCCCGTTTCCTACACGGAAAACTGCGGAGAGAAAAAAAGTCCCTGTATTTTTGAATATATCTATTTTGCAAGACCCGATTCTGTGATAGATTGTATAGCGGTGCATGATACGAGAGTTATGGCAGGAAGGATCCTTGCCAGGGAATATCCCGTAGAAGCAGACGTGGTAGTCGGAGTTCCCGATTCCGGACTTGATGCTGCGATAGGCTATTCAAGAGAGAGCGGGATTCCTTACGAGATAGGTCTTGTAAAGAACAAATATGTGGGCAGAAGCTTCATTGCTCCTTCACAGGATCAGAGAACCGATACTGTCAGGATAAAGCTCAGCCCCGTTAAAAGCGTCCTTGAAGGCAAGAGGGTGGTACTTATAGACGATTCCATCGTAAGAGGAACCACCAGCAAGAGGATCATAAATATCCTCAGGGAGGCCGGCGCCAAGGAAATCCACTTAAGGATCTCATCACCGCCCTTCAGACATCCCTGCTTCTATGGAGTTGATATCGATTCCGAGGACAAGCTTATTGCGAACCATCATACACCCGATGAAATTGCCGCTCTTACGGGAGCAGATTCGATAGGATTTCTTCCTATAGAGAGTCTTGAGGAAATGAGCGGTGTTAAGTCTTTCTGCAGTGCATGCTTTGACGGCGTTTATCCTACCAAGATACCGTCGGATCCGAGGAAGGACAGATTCGAGAAAAAACTTTCGGAGGTCAGGTAATGATTTACAAGGGGAAGAAAAGAAAACTGATAATGTCTGACGGCAGTGAATACGTCGGATTCGGATTCGGAGAAGATACGGGCAACAGAGTGTGCGAGCTCGTGTTTAATACTTCACCCGTGGGTTATCAGGAGATAATGTCCGACCCCTCGTACACCGACCAGTTCGTTACCATGGCATATCCTCTTATAGGAAATTATGGTATCAATGAAGATGATTACGAAACCAAACACCCCACCATCGGCGGATTCGTAGTCAGGGATTACAACGACCTCCCTTCCAATTTCAGAAGCGACAAGACATTTTCACAGACGCTTAAAGAACTCGGTATCCCCGGAATTACCGGCGTAGATACCAGAGAAATAGTTCGTAAGATCAGAGACGTAGGTACGAGAAAAGCTCTCATCACCGACGAAAGCACCACCCTTGAAGAGGGACTTAAGATATTGGAAGAAACCGTCATGGCTCATGATCAGGTTCCCAGAGTAAGCCGCCCTCTCATTGAGAAATATATTTCGGTAAATTCCAAGTATCATATCGCTGCAATTGATTTCGGTATGAAAGAGAACATTCTTCGTTCTTTTTTCAACAAGAATTGCAGTGTCACGGTATTCCCCTGGAATGCGACCGCAGAGGAAGTTGAGGCTGTTAAGCCCGACGGAATCTTCCTTTCAAACGGCCCCGGAGACCCCGAGGATGTTAAGGAAGCGATCGAACTCGTCAGAACCCTTCGCGGAAAATACCCCATTTTCGGAATCTGCCTCGGACATCAGATCATTTCCCTTGCATGCGGAGCCAAGACTTACAAGCTTAAGTTCGGTCACCGCGGAGGAAATCATCCCGTTAAAAATCTCGAGACAGGCAAAACAGACATAACATCACAGAACCATTCCTATGCGGTGGATGAGAATTCACTTGCGGGAACAGGTCTTGTTGTCACGCACAAAAATCTTCTCGACGGAACCGTAGAGGGAGTCAAGTGCGAAAGAGATAAGATCTTCAGCGTGCAGTACCATCCGGAGAGTTCTCCCGGACCGCACGACAGTTCATATCTGTTTGATGAATTTCTTAAACTGATGGATTAACGACTGCGGATACGGAAAGGTAAGAAAAATGCCAAAGAGAACTGACATAAATAAAATACTGGTTATCGGATCGGGACCCATTGTCATCGGACAGGCTGCCGAATTCGACTATGCGGGAACCCAGGCCTGCCTTGCACTTAAAGAGGAAGGCTACGAAGTAATCCTGTGTAACTCAAACCCTGCTACCATCATGACCGATACTTCGGTTGCTGACAGGGTTTATATGGAGCCCCTTAATCTCGAGTATGTTGCGAGGATCATCAGAACCGAGCGTCCCGATGCGATCCTTCCCGGAATCGGCGGACAGACCGGACTAAACCTTGCAATGCAGCTTGAGAAAAAAGGAATCCTTAAGGAGTGCAGATGCGAACTTCTCGGAACCGATTCCGACAGTATCGAGATGGCAGAGGACAGAGAAGAGTTCAAAGAGCTCTGCGAAAGACTCGGTGAGCCCGTTCTTCCTTCAATTGTCGTTCACAGCATCGAAGAGGGAAAAGCAGCTGCGGAGGAGATCGGATATCCCGTAGTTCTTCGTCCTGCATTTACTCTCGGCGGAACAGGCGGCGGATTTGCCGATAACGAAAAAGAACTTGTCGAGCTTCTCGCAGCGGGACTTGAGCTTTCTCCCGTGAGTGAAGTTCTCGTAGAAAAGAGTGTTAAGGGTTATAAGGAGATCGAGTACGAAGTAATCCGTGATGCGAACGATACCGCGATCACCGTATGTAACATGGAAAACCTTGATCCCGTTGGTATCCATACCGGTGACTCCATCGTTGTATGTCCTTCACAGACCCTTACCGATAAAGAGTACCACATGCTCCGTGACTCTGCTCTCAAGCTCATCAGAGCTTTGAAAGTGTGCGGCGGATGCAATGTTCAGTTTGCTCTCGATCCCAAGTCATTTAAGTATTACCTCATCGAAGTTAACCCCAGAGTATCCAGATCCTCAGCACTTGCGTCTAAGGCATCAGGATACCCGATCGCAAGAGTATCCGCAAAGATAAGTGTAGGATACACTCTCGAAGAGATACAGCTTGCAAATACACCCGCATGTTTCGAGCCCGCACTTGATTACATCGTAACCAAGATGCCCCGCTTCCCCTTCGATAAATTCACCGATGCTAACCAGAGCCTCGGAACCCAGATGAAGGCAACCGGCGAGACCATGAGTATCGGAAGATGCTTTGAAGAGAGCCTTCTTAAGGCTGTCAGAAGCCTTGAGTGCGGCACCGTTCATCTCTACATGAGCAAGTTTACCGAGATGTCGGATGATGAACTCTGGGATCCCGTTCTTAAGATGACGGGCGACAGAATCTATGCCATCGCAGAGATGCTTCGCCGTAAGATCAAGCCCGAAGAGAATTCCAAGAGAACCGGAATCGACATGTTCTTCCTCGATAAGATCTCGAACATCATCGATGAAGAGAGTATTCTTTTTGAACATAAGAATGATCCTGCAGTACTCAGAGATGCCAAGAGAATGGGCTTCTCCGATGTAGAGATAGCTTATATCTGGGGCATTACCGAGAAGGAAGTATTCGATCTGAGAAAAGAAAACGGAATCTTCCCCGTTTACAAGATGATAGATACCTGTGCTTCCGAGTTCGAAAGCTATGTACCTTACTTCTACTCAACCTACGAGGGAGAGAACGAATCCAAGATCTCGGACAAGCCCAAGGTTATCGTACTCGGTGCAGGTCCTATCAGGATCGGACAGGGTGTTGAGTTTGACTATTCGACCGTTCATGCCGTTAAGACTATCAAGGATTCCGGCTATGAAGCAATCGTAATCAACAACAATCCCGAGACAGTATCAACGGACTATACAACTTCCGACAAGCTCTATTTCGAGCCTCTGTGTGTGGAAGATGTAATGAATATCATAGAGCTTGAAAAGCCCGAGGGAGTTATAGCAACACTCGGAGGACAGACTGCAGTCAATCTCGCAGAGCCTCTCCATGCCCGCGGAGTCAAGCTTATCGGAACCGACTGCGATGCGATCGATAAGGCCGAGAACCGTGACAGCTTTGAAAAGCTTCTTGAAGAACTTGAGATTCCCGAGCCCAAGGGACTTGCCGTTACCAATATCGAGGACGGCGTAAAGGCAGCGGAATCCATCGGATATCCCGTTCTTGTACGTCCCAGCTTCGTACTCGGCGGAAGAGCAATGCAGATCGTTTCCAAGGAGAAGGACCTCAGAACCTACCTTCAGACTGCGGTTGAGATCGATGAGGACAGACCCGTTCTCGTAGACAGATACATCAGCGGTAAGGAACTTGAGGTTGATGCCATCTGTGACGGAACAGATGTATTCATCCCCGGAATCATGGAACTTGTTGAGAGAACAGGTATCCACTCCGGTGACTCCATCAGCGTATATCCTACCTTCAGCGTATCCGACAAGGTTAAGGAGACCATCAAGGATTACACCAGAAAGCTCGGTATCGGAATCGGTATCAAGGGACTTTTCAATATCCAGTTCATTTGCGATAAGAACGAAGATGTATTCATCATCGAGGTTAATCCCAGATCCTCGAGAACCGTTCCTTTCCTTTCAAAGGCAACAGGATTCCCTCTTCCCGATATCGCAACAAGGGTAAGCCTCGGAATTTCACTCAAGGAACAGGGAATCACAGACCTTACTCCCGCTCCCGGAGAGAAGTGGTTCGTTAAGGCTCCCGTATTCTCGTTCTCAAAACTTTCGGGAATGGATGCATATCTTTCTCCCGAGATGAAGTCCACAGGTGAAGCGATCGGATACGACAAGCTTCTTCACCGTGCGATGTACAAGGCACTCGTTGCTTCGGGCATCAAGCTTCAGAATTACGGAACAGTTACATTCACGCTTGCTGATGAGGATAAGGAAGAAGCACTTCCTCTCGCAAAGCGTTTCTATGACATGGGCTTCAATATCGAAGCTACCACAATGACCGCGCTTTATTTCAAAGATCACGGCATCAGATGCAGACTTCGTCACAAACTCAGCGAGGGAAGCACGGAGATCCTCGATTCCATCAGTGCAGGTTATGTAAGTTATGTCATTAACACCAGAGCAATACTTTCAGGTGTGCATTACGAGGACGGTGTTGCCATCAGAAGATGTGCAAGCGAACATCGTATCACTACATTTACCTCACTGGATACCGTCAGGGTTCTCCTTGATGTCCTTGAGGAAATGACCATCGGCGTATCGCCTATCTGATTGCCAAAACCGCCTGTATATCGTAAAATTGTCTTACTAATGGCTTTTTGTGTTTTTTCTTATGTTTATGGGGACAAGGTAACATGGCGGAGTGGATCATTGTAGTTGATGACGATACCAGCAATCTTAAGATGGCAGGTCACATCTTAAGTAAGGCAAATATGCGTGTTACTGCGCTCAGATCCGGGCAGTCTCTTCTTGATTATGTAAGCGAGAAGGGGTTTCCGGATCTTATTCTTTTGGACATAAACATGCCCGAAATGGACGGCTTCGAGACTCTGATGAGACTTCGCGGATATGAGAACGAACTCGGAAGAGAAGAGATCCCCGTCATATTCCTGACAGCCGACGATACACCCGATACCGAGACCATGGGATTTGAGGTTGGTGTATCCGACTATATCAAGAAACCTTTCGACCCTGAGGTTCTTCTCAGGCGTATCAATAACATTCTCTCCAATCGCGAGAAAATGCTCAACCTTAAGGCTGAGGCATCAACGGATAAGCTTACGGGCTTTCTGAACAAGATGTCCGGCAAAGCAGAATATAACAAGATCTGCGCCTCCACCGAAGGCGCGCTTTTGATGATCGACCTTGACTCTTTCAAGCTTGTCAATGATATTTACGGGCATGACATGGGAGACAGGGTCTTGATCAGTTTTGCACGTATTCTCAGTGAATCACTGCCCGAAGGAACCGTTTGTGCAAGAATGGGCGGAGACGAATTCGAGGCATTTGTTCCCGGTGTAACCGATGAAGACAGCATTGCACGTTTTTCCGATCTGATAAATGCGGAAATGCTGAAGGATGCAAAGCAGATGATGGGAGAGGATATGGAGATTCCTCTCGGAGCATCGTTCGGTGTCGTATTTGCTCCCGAATTCGGCGTAGATCACGAAGACCTTGAAAAGCTCGCGGACAAGGCGGTTTACAGCGTAAAGCAGCACGGAAAGCACGGATATGCGATTTATTCCGCCGCTTCCATGGATGATGATGAAGCTGCCGGCATGGATATCCATACCGTTTCCAAGATACTGGATGAACGATCCATCCCCAACAATGCACTCTGCCTTGATAAGGATTCGTTCCTCTATGTATACCGCTACATTATGAGATACCTGATGCGCAATCAGGGAACCGCATGTAAGGTTCTTATCGACCTTGAACCTGCCGGGGAAATGACGGATGAAGCATTCAGGGAAATGTGCGAAAGTTTCGGAGAGCACATCGGAGAATCACTCAGAAAATCCGATCTGTTCATGAAGAGCAGATTTAACAGATACTTTGTCCTGCTTTCCGATATCCGTGAAGACTACATAGAGAAGGTTGTAGGGGATCTCTTAAAGGAGTGGGAAGCAAAATATCCCGGCGTTCTTACGATCTCTTATGAGACCGAATTTGTGGGAACGGAAGATAATGAAAAGTACGATCGTGAGGTAAGAGTTGCGGTAGTCGATGACGATACCGCCAATCTTCAGGTTGCAGGTCATATCCTGAGCAAGAACGGTTTTTATGTCACTGCTCTTAAGTCGGGACAGGCGCTTTTGGATTATCTTGAAAAAACAATACCGGATGCGATCCTTCTTGATATCAAGATGCCGGTAATGGACGGATTTGAGACCATGAGAAGGCTTCGAGCCATGGAAAGAAAATTTGCCGACATACCTGTCATATTCCTGACTGCGGATGAAAGCGAAGAGGCGGAGAAGCAGGGATTATCCCTAGGGGCGATGGACTTTATCAAAAAGCCTTTTGTTCCCGAGATTCTTCTTCTCAGGGTAAGACATATCATCGAACTTGTCAGACTGCAGAGGTCACTGAGTAACGAAGTCGAAAGAAAGACAAGGGAAAACAATACACTTTTCCTGCATGTCGTCGAGGCACTTGCAGAATCGATAGATGCCAAGGATACATATACAAACGGTCACTCCGGACGAGTTGCATATTATGCCAAAGAGATCGCCAAGAGATACGGATACCGTGATAAGAAGCTCGAAGATATATACATGATGGGACTTCTTCACGATGTAGGAAAGATCGGCATTCCGGATGCGATAATCAACAAGCCCGGAAAGCTTACCGAAGAAGAATTCGAGACGATCAAAACTCATCCTGTTAAGGGAGCGAAGATACTCGAAACCATCGAAGAAATGCCGCTTCTTTCAACCGGTGCAAGATGGCACCATGAGAGATTCGGCGGTGGAGGATATCCGGACGGACTTGTCGGCGAGGCAATTCCGGAGGAAGCAAGGATCATCGCGGTTGCGGATTCGTATGATGCGATGAGCAGTAACAGAAGTTACAGGGACATCCTTTCGCAGGATGAGATCAGACAGGAGATCATCAAGGGCAGGGGAACACAGTTCGATCCGGTGTTTGCTGATATCATGATCCAGATGATCGACGAAGATACGCAGTACAATATGAGGGAAAAAGACGAATGATCCGCACATGCGGACCGAAGTAGTCGCTAAGATTTATCAAAGGGGATTCTTATGAGTCGGGGGAACGAAGAAAATGAGGTATTTAAATCCTCACATATGACGCTACTTTTGTGCTTTACCGTCTTTGCCTTGATACTTATCGGTGAATCGATATTGCTGGACTGGGAAAGATGGGCACTGGTTCTTGTAGTTGCCGCGCTCTTAGGAGCGTGGGTCATGCATATACAGCAGCTTCTCGCGCCAACCGCGAGGCTGTGGATTTATGCGGTCATGATGATGATCGTGTATTTCTTCTACGGTACACACATGACGAGCACATTTGATGCGGCTCTTATCATGGTTGTGGTAATAATGCTTTATACCATCACCTGTGTAAGACAGCTCATCTGGGTTTGCCAGGGTACCTTCTATGTAACATTCACTTACGATATTCTCACCATGATAACAATGGGCGAACATTTTGACGCGCTTGCGATCACGCGGGCGGGTCTTCATGTTATTGTCGTTACGCTTGCCGGCTGGATCGGAAGAATGATAATAGACAACTGGACCGGAGTTACGAAGAAAACGAGCAAGGAGATCGAGGAACTCAAAAGTGCAACCGAAAGACTCGATAATTTCCTTGCAAATGTTTCCCATGAGATCAGAACACCCGTAAATGCGGTAATAGGACTTACCGCAGTTATAGAAAAAGATGACCTTCCCGAAGGCGCACAGGCAAATATCCGTGCCATATCGGAAGCGGGTCACAGAGTAAGCGAACAGATCAGTGACATTCTCGATTTCACGGAAATAGATATGGGCAAGCTTGCGGTTACGAGAGAAAGCTACATGATAGATTCTCTTGTTAACGATCTGCTCGTCCAGCTTTCTTTTACGGAAAATTACGGTCTTGAACTTATCGTGGATATGGACACGCACATCCCTTCGGAACTTGTGGGTGACGGCAGTAAGATCAAGAAGATTCTCTGGCACCTTATAAGTAACGGTTACAAGTTTACCAAAGAGGGCGGAGTGTATGTACACATCTATCACGTTAAGAGAGAGTACGGTATCAATCTTGTTCTCGAAGTAAAAGACACCGGTATCGGAATGACCGATCTGGAGATAGAGCGTGCGTACGAGAAATTCTATCAGTCCGATTCGGGTAAGACCAGAACTGCCGGCGGACTTGGACTTGGTATTCCCATTATAAGCGGATTTACCAGGGCAATGGACGGCGTCCTTGCCATCGAAAGTGATGAGGGCGAAGGAACGACTGTACGCGTAAGTATCCCTCAGGAAGTTGAAAATGATTCACCCTGCCTTGCCGTAAGAGACAGGGAAAACTGCGTTGTTGTGGGCTTCCTCGGCTTTATGACAACGGGACACCAGAGCGTAAGAGATTTCCATATGGAAATGGTCACCCATCTTGCAACCGGTCTGGGTATAGGCTTTAAGAGAGTACAGTCCAGGGAAGAACTGGAGAAGATAATCCGTAATGAAAAAGTAACCCATCTGTTCGTAGGAACCGGTGAGTATCTTGAGAACAGAGAATATATCGATAAGATCGCATCGGAGATGAACGTTGCGGTCGTTGCTGACAGAGGATTTAACGGCATAGTGGGAAGAGGAGTGCAGCTCCTGCCCAAGCCTTTCTACGGAGCGCAGGTTGTTAATTTCCTGAACCATACTTTTGACGGAAATGAAGAAACCATCGAAGAGAGAATGACCTGTCCCGGACTTAAGGTTCTTGTCGTCGATGACGAACCGATGAACCTTCTTGTTGCAAGGGGAATCTTCGAAACATACGGTATGATCGTATCAACCGCGGCAAACGGACCCGAAGCGATCCAGATGTGCAGTGCGGAAGATTATGCCCTTGTTTTCATGGATCACATGATGCCCGAAATGGACGGCGTCGAAGCCATGAAGAGAATAAGATTCAATGCATCAAGATTCAGAAAAGAAATCTGCATCGTGGCACTTACCGCAAATGCGATCTCATCCGCAAAGGAGATGTTCCTTTCGGAAGGTTTCGACGGATTTATTCCCAAACCCATTGAGATAAGCGAACTTGAAAGAGTGCTCAGAAGAGTGCTGCCCAAGTCTGCGATCGTATTTGAGAAGGTTGATATCTCAGCCAAGAAAGATATCGCAAAAGCTTCATCCGACAAGAAGGAAAAAGGAATCCTGAGTCTTGCTGCCGCTTCTTCACCTGTGCCGTCGGTTGCACTTCCTTCAGAGCTTACGCAGCTTAGAGAGGGTGGAATAGAGCCTGAAGACGGACTTAAGTATTGCAGGGGCGATGTGGAGTTCTACAAGACGCTTCTTCTGGAATATGCCAAGAATGTATCCAAGAAGATCGCCGAACTTAAAAAGTATCACGATACCGCGAACTGGAACGATTATTCGATCAGAGTCCATGCGGTCAAGAGTACTTCCAAGATGATCGGCGCATCCGAGATATCGCAGCTTGCAAAGTATCTCGAGGATGCTTCGAAGAATGTCGACAGAAATAAGATCGAGGAAAAGCACGAAGAATTTATTAACGGATATGAGTCTCTTATGCGCAAGATCAATTCCTGCCTCGGAGCGGAAGGAAGCGATCCTGCAGCGGGACGTGGCGGAAATGCCGCAGACATGTCCCCCGATGATGACGACGAGATTATGGAGTTTGCACCGGAGGGGGATAAATGAAAAAACGTGCCAAGAAATTATATGACGAAGTAATATGCCCCGGCAGAAGCTTCCAGGAAAGACTCTTTATCATCCTGACGTGGCTTGCCGAGTTTGCGGTTGTACTCGCGCTTATCTGTGACTTTTTAATAGGCGAAAGTATTCAGGAGACCCTGTCGCTTTTGGCCGCAGCCATAGTCACTCCCTTTTTGATCGTAATATGCGTCCGCAAAAAGAAAACGGATCTCGGCGCACTTGTGGTTGCAATGAGTATTGTTTTCATACTGCTTCCTATCGCATATTTCTACGGAGGCGGACTTACCGGCGGATCAAATATCTGGATAGTTGTTTCGTTCCTGTATATCGGACTTTTGCTGAAGAGTTTTCCCAGAAAGATCATGATGATCATGCTGACTCTTCTTACCATAGCCGAGTATACGGTTGAGTTCTGGTGTCCCGAACTTACCGTGCCCCATACCCGTCCCGTATGGTATGCGGACTCATCGGTTTCGGTTCTGCTCGTAGGTTTCCTGGTATATGCGGTTGTCTACATTATGACCAAGATATTCCAGTGGGAAAATGCACGTGCGGTCGAGCAGGCCAAAGAAATCGAAGAACTCAATAAGGCTCAGAGCAGATTCTTCTCCAGCATGAGCCATGAGATCAGAACCCCCATCAATACCATTATCGGTTTGAATGAGATGATCCTCAGGGAAGATATTTCGGACGAAGTTGCGGACGATGCACGAAATGTCCGTTCCGCTTCCAAGATCCTTCTTTCACTTATCAACGACATTCTCGATATGTCCAAGATCGAATCCGGAAAGATGGATATCGTCATCCAGCCTTATGATGTCGGTGCGATGTTCTCCGACATCGTAAATATGATCTGGATCCGTGCCAGTGAAAAGGGGCTTAAATTCTCCATCGACGTTGATCCTTCACTTCCTTCGAGCCTTGTATCCGATGAAGTCAGGATCAAACAGATACTTATCAATCTCCTGAACAATGCGGTTAAGTATACCGAAGAAGGAAGCGTAACGCTTTCGATACATTGTAATAAGACAAAGCCCAATAAGGTTCTTGTCACATACTCGGTCGAAGATACAGGAATCGGTATCCGAAAAGAGAGCATTCCCATGCTTTTCGACGCGTTCAGGCGTGAGGACCAGAAGCATACGAGATATATCGAAGGAACGGGTCTCGGTCTTTCAATCGTCAAACAGCTGGCGGATCTCCTCGGCGGCGATGTGTCCGTTAACAGTATCTATACCAAGGGTTCGACATTTGTCTTTACCCTTGAGCAGGAGATCGCTGACGAAAGAGCACTCGGAAAATACGAGCCCGCAAGGTTCAGGGGTGCAAGAAAACATGAATATCACCAGACCTTTGAAGCACCTGCCGCAAAAGTCCTTCTGGTCGATGACAATACTGCAAACCTTATGGTTGCGACCAAACTTCTGAGAGATACAAAGGTTCAGGTATCCGCGGTAGAAAGCGGCACCGAGGCACTCAGACTCACTGCCGAGGAGCATTACAACGTAATCCTCATGGACCATATGATGCCCGATATGGACGGTATCGAATGCCTGCATGCGATAAGGGAACAAAGGGGCGGACTTTGCAGGGAAGTTCCGGTTGTTGCAATGACCGCAAATGCCGGAAGCGAAAACCAGGCGCTTTACAGAAGAGAAGGTTTCGACGGATATCTCTTAAAGCCCTTCGAAGCAGTCGAACTTGAAAAGACCATCATTGATTTCCTTCCCGAGGATATCGTAACGATCGAGGACGAAGGACTTCGTTCGGAGACGGACAAGATCGTAAGGGCATCCAGAAAAAAGATACCGATCCTCGTTACGACCGACAGTATCTCGGATATTCCCAGAAGCCTGCTTAAATCCCTTAAGATACCCATTGTGCCCTATAAGGTTTATACAGCAAAGGGTGTATTCTATGACGGAGTTGAAGCGGAAGGCGATGTCATCTTAAAATATCTCGACGATAAAGATGTCACTGCCCGAAGTGAAGCGCCCGAAACAGCGGATTATGAAGCTTTCTTTGCGGAGCAGCTTTCATACGCACAGAATATACTTCATATCTCGACTTCCAAAAACACCAGCCACGGATATGAAAAAGCGTGCGAAGCAGCGGTTTCTTTTTACAATGTATTCGTATTTGATTCGGGAAGCTTATCCAGCGGAACCGGTATCATGACGCTTGCGGCAAAAGCACTGGTCGATGAGGGCACCACGGACATTAAAGCCGTTATCAGGGAACTTGAGAAGAAAAAGAGTAAGATCAACTCCGGATTCATTATGGATACGACGGAGTATCTGTACCGCGGCGGAAGATTGTCCGAGACCGCTTATAAGATCACGAATGCCTTCATGTTCCACCCCGTTATCCAAATGAAGAACGGATATATGAAGGTCGGAAGAGTCATCGTGGGCGGAAGGAACAGGTCCAGGGACAAATACATCACCGGAACCCTCAGCAATCCTTCGGAGATCGATACTTCCGTACTCTTTATCACCTATGTCGGTATGAAGAAGGCGGAGATCGACGAGATCAAGGAAAAAGTTCTTAAGATCGTGCCGTTTGAGGTGGTATATTGTCAGAAGGCGACTTCGGCGATAGCGATAAACTGCGGACCGGGAACGTTCGGACTGCTATTTAGCAGGAAGTAAGGAGATCTTTATGGGATTATTTAAGTCAAAAGCGGCATCAAACATGGATATGATCATGTCACGAATTGATATGAACATGTCCAATAACTACAAGGATGCGGCTCAGATGAATTATAAGGAGCTTCAGGATGCATTTTCCGAGGCTGTTTCGTCTGATTCCTTAAAGCCCAAGGAAAAACCGGTTTATGAGGCCAGGGTAGAGGAATACGGCATCAGATTAAAGGGATATTCTCATAAGGATCAACAGCCCTACTGGCACTGAGAAAACGCATAAAATACCGAAAAGGAAGGCGGGAGTGCCTTCCTTTTTTCATTGAGAGAAGGGGGCTTTTGTGGTATTATTTAAGTTGGTTTTTTGTGCAGGATAATAGCGACGGAGATTGAATAGGAGGCCGGATATGAAGAGAATCGGAATGCTTACAAGCGGCGGTGACTGTCAGGCTCTTAATGCGGCAATGAGGGGCGTGGTCAAGACCATAGCTCACAGCGGACAGGAAGTAGAGATCTACGGCTTTATAGACGGATACAGAGGACTTATTTACGGAAATTTCCGCATGCTCACAGGTAAGGACTTTTCCGGAATCCTCACCAAAGGCGGAACCATCCTCGGTTCTTCCAGAACTCCTTTTAAGACCATAACTGAACCCGATGAGAACGGCCTTGATAAGGTCGAAGCAATGAAGCAAAACTATTACAAGCTCAAGCTCGACTGCCTCGTTGTTCTCGGAGGAAACGGCTCTCATAAGACAGCAAACCTTCTCAGCGAAGAAGGCCTTAATATAGTTACACTTCCCAAGACCATCGACAACGATCTGTGGGGAACCGATATGACTTTCGGCTTCCAGAGTGCCGTTGATATCGCTACACAGGCGATCGACTGCATCCATACCACGGCAGCTTCTCACGGAAGAGTATTTATCGTCGAAGTCATGGGTCACAAAGTAGGATGGCTCACACTTAATGCCGGAATGGCGGGAGGTGCTGATATCATCCTTGTTCCCGAGATTCCTTATGACATCAAGAAGATCGTAGCGAAGATCGAGGAAAGAGAAAAAGGCGGAAGTAAGTTTACCATCATAGCGGTTGCGGAAGGTGCGATATCCAAGGAAGTAGCTGCCATGTCCAAGAAGGACAGAAAGAAGCTTGCGGAGAAATCCAAGTTTCCTTCCGTTTCGTACGAGATAGCCGCGCAGATTCAGGAGAAGACCGGACGTGAAGTAAGAGTTACGGTTCCCGGACATACCCAGAGAGGCGGAAGTCCCTGCCCTTATGACAGAGTATTCGCTACAAGACTCGGTGCTGAGGCCGGCGAGCTTATCCTCAACAATGAATACGGATTCATGGTAGGTTACCGCAATCGTGAGATCGTTAAGGTTCCTCTCGATAAGGTAGCCGGAAAACTGAAATATCTCGATCCCGATGCGAGCATCATCAAGGAAGCCAAGCTCACGGGAATATCTTTCGGAGATTGATAAATGTCCTATACTGCTCTTTATCGTAAATTTCGTCCGACCAACCTTTCGGAGGTAAGAGGTCAGGATCATATAGTAACGACGCTGCGCAATCAGCTCAAAAACTCAAGGATCGGTCATGCCTATCTGTTCACCGGAACAAGAGGAACAGGTAAGACCTCGATAGCCAAGATCCTTGCTAGAGCTGTTAACTGCGAGCATCCCACAGATGACGGTCCCTGCGGTGAGTGTGATTCATGTAAAGCCATCGCCGACGGATCATCCCTGAATGTCTATGAGATCGATGCGGCGTCCAATACCGGTGTCGACGGTGTAAGAAATATCATCGAAGGTATCACATACCGTCCCACACTCGGAAAATACAAAGTATATATCATCGACGAGGTTCACATGCTTTCGGAGTCGGCATTCAACGCGCTCCTTAAGACACTTGAGGAACCTCCCGAATGGGCGATATTCATCCTTGCGACAACGGAAGTACACAAGCTTCCCGCAACCATCCTTTCCAGATGCCAGAGATACGATTTCAAGCGTATCAGGATCGATACGATCGTGGGCAGAATGAAGGAACTGATGGAAGCCGAGGGCAGGGAGGCCGATGACAAGGCACTCAGATATATCGCAAGAAAAGCCGACGGATCCATGAGAGACGCTTTGTCACTCCTTGACCAGGCAATAGCTTTCCAGTCCGACGGACCGCTTTCATATGACAAGACTCTTGAAGTGCTCGGCGCCGTAGATACGGAAGTATTCAGCAGGCTTTACAGAGGAATACTTAACAGGGACACTTTGCAGTGCGTGAGCATAATAGATGAGATGACCATGCAGGGTAAGGAACTTACCCAGTTCGTTACGGATTTTGTATGGTATCTGAGAAATATCATGCTGATAGTCGCATCCCCCGACACGGCCAGGATGATCGACATCTCTTCGGAGAATATGGTAAGGCTCCGCGAAGATGCGGGAATGAGTGAACTCGATTCCGTTATCAGATATATCAGGATATTCTCGGAACTTACTTCGCAGATCAGATATGCATCCCAGAAGAGAGTATATGTGGAGATAGCATTCATCAGATGCTGCGAGCCCAGGATGGCAATTAAAGATCCCGAGTCACTTACCGACAGAGTTCTTGCTCTTGAGAAGAGGATCGAGGACGGAAACTTTGCATTCAGACCTTCTCCGGCAGCAGGCGCAGGTGATGCACCCGTTATCCGCGAAGATATCAGGATGCCCGAAGCTCCAAAGGCTTTGCCCGAAGACGTAAGAAAGCTCATCGAAAACTGGCCCAAGATAATCAGCGAATGTTCCAACGACATGCCCGGAATGAAGGTGTGTAAGCCTGTTCTGGGAGATGACGGAAAACTGGTTTTGTATTTCCCTCTCGGAGATATGTCCGCAAGGATCATGAACAACGAAAACCAGCGCAGGGACCTTAATGAGATCTTTGAGAATCATGCCGGCGCTTCGGTTGATTTTTCGATCAAGGAGACTGACAGCGAAGAGATGTTTGAATCGGGTCTTTATGATCTCAGAAACATGGTAAAACCCGGTACCGTAAATGTACCGATAGATACAGAAGAAGATACGGAGGAATTTTAAATGGCAAAACACGGAGGATTTCCCGGCGGCGGAATGCCCGGAAATATGGCGAATCTGATGAAGCAGGCTCAGCGCATGCAGCGTCAGATGGAAGAGGGC
>JAEEGL016245547.1_pt1 | contig 16890 bp, 15 predicted proteins | sample 9134231 | NCBI WGS metagenome assembly JAEEGL01 (sample SAMN16246548, study PRJNA631951) | gut metagenome | biome: gut microbiome; feature: rumen; material: fiber-attached | host: Bos | place: Iran: Karaj | collected 2018-10
AGGGTCCTGCGGGATCCCACCCGGGGCGGCGTGGCCACCACTCTGAACGAATTTATCGAGGGCGGGACCTTGGGCATTGAGCTGGAAGAGAGGGCCATCCCCGTCCGCCCCGCGGTACAGGCCGCCTGTGTGACTGCCTGCCGCTTTGCCGTTGATATAAACGGTGCATTGCCAGTCCACCGAGCAGAAATTGAGAATCGCTCTCTTGCCCTCAAATGACGAATCGAGGCGGAAAGTTCTGCGGTACCAGAGAAGATTATCGGATGTCAACACCCTGCCGACACCGCTCATTTCGCTTTCCACCGAAAACGGCACAAGGATTTTGCCGTCATACTTTGAGGGCGTTTCAGAACCTGTGGGGGTTATCGCGTAGTCATAACTGCCGTTGAGGCACATCCAGTTTTTTCTTTCAAACTGCGGTCTCGGATAGTCGTTAAGCGGACATTCTCTGTCAACCTTATCAAACCAGCGCGTTTTTAATCCATTCATGGCAATCTTCCTTTCCGTCAGGTGACATACTGTAATTTTGTCAGGCGGTAGCCCAGATCCGTGCGGACAAAGGTAAACTCGTCCCATTCGTCCTTTTTGCCGCAGACGAAACCGAATTCAAGCGTGTAACTGTCTTCGGTTTTCTTTTCAAGCTCCTGACCTTCCGCGGGGTCTCTCTCCCATTTGACGCCTTTTTTGGCGGCGCCGTCAAATTCCATATTGAAATAAAGCTTTCCGTCAATATCGGTGTAATAATCGTAATTGTCAAGAATATCGGCAACGGCATCCTCGGTATATACTCCTTTAAGGCCGTTAAGCAGGAGGTCGTAGGTCTTATAGATGCTGTCGGTTACGGGAGCAAAGGTCTTCCCGTCTTTTTCAACGGTTTTCTTTTCGTCAACAGGCAGATGACCCAGAACGAAAACATTATTGTAGAAATCCTGATTGGCGTCAACAAGCACCTGAAACTGCGACTGAAGACTCTCGCCGATATATTTATCCGGATCGAATTCATCTTCCCCGCAGGATGTCAGAAAGAATAACGCCGTTATCAGGCACAGCGTTAAACAGATAAATTTTTTCATAGACTCACCTCCATTTTATTTTACCTCATTATTTCATTTTAGTCAATAAAAATAATATATATGAAAAGCATTAGAATTTTAATTTTATAAATTTTAAATCATTGACAAAAGCATAACGTGGTGATAAAATATTAGAACAATGCTATGACGAAAACAAGTAGGCTGTTGCGGCTTTTTCAGAGAGCTTCCGGGTGGTGCGAGGAAGTAAAAGCGGATAACCGAATACCTTTCCGAGCTGCATTCCGAAAGCGAAAGCAAGTAGGCGGTGCCGGGTACGCCCGTTACAGCGCAGGAGCGTAAGTTCCCAGAGGCCGCAGATGCGGTAAATTGAGGTGGTACCACGGGTAATACTCGTCCTCAGAGCAAACACAGCTCCGGGGGCGTTTTTGTTTCCCCGGGTAAGGAGGAAAATTTATGTTGATCACCGAACTGCTTGAAAAGAACGCGCGTCTTTATAAAAACGAAGTAGCGTTAGTCGAGCTGAATCCATCGGACGAAAGAGACAAGGCGTCAACCTGGCGCGAGGCGTCTCTGATTGAGGTCGCAAGACCCAATTCTCCCTATCGCAGAGAGATGACATGGTTTGAATTTGACATCAGGGCAAACCGTTTCGCAAATCTTCTTCTCAGCAGAGGAACAAAGAGAGGAACAAAAGTCGGCATTCTTCTTATGAACTGTCTTGAATGGCTTCCCATTTATTTCGGAATTCTCAAGGCCGGCTGCATTGCCGTACCTCTCAATTTCCGCTATGCCGCGGATGAGATTCAATACTGCGTTGACCTTGCCGATGTTGAAATACTCGTTTTCGGAGAAGAATTCATTTCAAGAATAGACGAAATTCACGATAATATGAATCCGGTCAAAACTCTGTTCTTCGTCGGCCCCAACGCGCCGTCATACTCCGAGGACTGCTGGGACAGAATGGCTTACTGCTCATCCCTTGCTCCTCCGGTATCAGTCAGCGAAACCGACCACGCCGCCATTTATTTTTCAAGCGGCACAACCGGATTCCCCAAAGCGATTCTTCACAATCACAAGGCGCTTTACTGCTCCTGCCTTACAGAGCAGAATCATCACGGTCAGACTCACGATGATGTATTCCTCTGCATTCCCCCGCTCTATCACACGGGCGCGAAAATGCACTGGTTCGGTTCCCTTATTTCGGGAAGCAAGGCAGTTCTTCTCAGAGGCGTAAAACCCGAATGGATTTTAAGAGCCGTAACGGAAGAAAAATGCACGATAGTCTGGCTTCTCGTTCCCTGGGCGCAGGATATTCTCGATGAAATAGAATCGGGAAAAATCAATCTTTCTCACTATCTCACCGATCAGTGGCGGCTTATGCATATAGGAGCGCAGCCCGTTCCGCCCTCACTTATCAAACGCTGGCTCAAATACTTCCCGAATCACCAGTATGACACAAACTACGGTCTGAGCGAATCAATCGGCCCCGGCTGTGTTCATCTCGGCGTTGAAAACATAAACAAAGTCGGCGCTATCGGAATTCCCGGTTATCTGTGGGAAGCGAAAATCGTTGACGAAAACGGCGAGCCGGTTAAGAGAGGCGATGTCGGCGAGCTCTGCGTAAAGGGCCCCGGCGTTATGCTCTGCTATTATAAAAACCCGGAGGCGACAGCCGAAATTCTTAAAGACGGCTGGCTTTACACAGGCGATATGGCGATGCAGGATGAAGACGGTTTCATCTTCCTCGTTGACCGTAAAAAAGACGTTATTATTTCCGGCGGAGAAAATCTTTATCCCGTTCAGATAGAAGATTTCCTGCGCAGGTTTGATAAAATCAAGGATGTTGCCGTCATCGGTCTCCCGGACCCCAGACTCGGAGAAATAGCCGCGGCAATCATCGAGCTCAAGGAAGGCGTTCAGTGTACGGAAGAAGAAATAAATATTTTCTGCACAGACCTTCCGAGATACAAGAGACCGCGTAAAATAATCTTTGCCGACGTTCCGCGCAATCCGACCGGTAAGATTGAAAAACCGGTACTGCGTGAAAGATACTGCCACGGCAGACTTGTCGAGGCGCAAATCAATAGTTAAGGAAGTATTATTATGAAAAAACTTATGCTTGGAAACGAAGCATTCGCGAGAGGCCTCTATGAGGCGGGATGCGCGTTCGTTTCGTCATATCCGGGCACACCCAGTACCGAAATAACAGAGTGTGCCGCCAAATATCAGGAAATATACGCGGAATGGGCTCCCAATGAGAAGGTAGCCATGGAAGGCGCGTTCGGCGCATCGTTTGCCGGAAAGCGCAGCTTCTGCGGAATGAAGCATGTCGGTCTGAACGTTGCCGCCGACCCTCTTTTCACCATTTCCTACACAGGTGTTAACGCGGGAATGATAATCGCGGTCGCGGATGACCCCGGTATGCATTCGTCGCAGAATGAGCAGGACTCAAGACATTACGCGATAGCGGCAAAGCTTCCGATGCTTGAGCCGTCGGATTCCTCTGAAGCTCTTGAATTCGCGAAGCTCGGCTATGAACTCTCCGAAAAATACGACACTCCCGTCATAATTAAAATGTGCACGAGAGTTGCCCACTCGCAGAGCATAGTCGAAACCTCCGACAGAGTTGAGGCCGAAGCGGTTCCTTATGAGAAGAAACCCGAAAAATACATAATGATGCCCGGCTACGCTAAGAAAAGACATCCGCTGGTTGAGGAGCGTACAAAGGCGCTCACCGAATTCGCCGAAACGTCTCCTGTCAACAGAATCGAGGAAGGCAGTGATAAATCAATCGGATTTATAACCTCATCAACCTCATATCAATATGTCAAAGAAGTCTGCGGCGACAGATATCCCGTTCTGAAACTCGGAATGGTAAATCCCCTTCCCGTCAAGAAAATAAAGGATTTTGCCGCGGGCGTTGACCGTCTTATCATAGTTGAGGAGCTTGACGACATTTTTGAAACCCACTGTAAAAAACTCGGTCTCAAATGCGAAGGCAAAGAACTTTTCGGCTGCATAGGCGAATTCAGTCAGAATCACATTGCTGAAAAACTCGGCATTGAAACAGGCGCGGTCAAAGCGCTTGACGAGCAGATTCCCGGTCGTCCTCCCGTTATGTGCGCGGGATGCCCCCACAGAGGACTGTTCTATGCTCTGAGAAAAAACAAGCTCAACGTTATAGCCGATATCGGATGCTACACCCTCGGCGCAGTAGCCCCTCTCAACGCCATTGACTCCGTTATCTGTATGGGCGCTTCCGTTTCGGGCATTCACGGTTTCAACAAGATATCCGGAGAGGAAAACGAGAAAAAGACCGTTGCCGTCATCGGCGACTCGACATTTATGCACTCGGGTATCACCGGTCTTGTCAACATCGCATACAACGAATCAAATTCAACGGTTATCATACTCGATAACTCAATCACGGGTATGACCGGCCATCAGCAGAATCCGACCACAGGTTTCAACCTCAAAGGCGACCCCTGCACCAAAATCGACCTTGAATCACTCTGCAAGGCGGTCGGCATAAAGAGAGTCAGGGTTGTTGACCCCTATAATATCGCGGAATGCGAAAGCGCCATCAAAGAGGAGCTTGCTGTAAGCGAGCCGTCGGTCATCATTTCAAGAAGACCCTGCGCTCTGCTTAAATATGTCAAGCACCCCGGCCCCATTGAAGTCAACGCTGAAAAATGTATCGGATGTAAATCCTGTATGAGAATCGGCTGTCCCGCCATCAGCATTACCGGAGGAAAAGCGGTTATCGACGCGACACTCTGCACGGGATGCGGAGTCTGCAAACAGCTTTGCCCCAAAGATGCCATAGGTAACTGAGAAGGAGGAGAGCACAATGAAAACCAAAAATATAATGATAGTCGGAGTAGGCGGTCAGGGTACACTGCTCGCGAGCAAACTGCTCGGAAAAATTCTTCTCACGAAGGGTTATGACGTCAAGGTCAGCGAGGTTCACGGAATGAGCCAGCGCGGCGGCAGCGTCGTAACATACGTCAGATACGGTGATAAGGTCTATTCACCTGTTATTGACAAAGGCGAGGCGGACGTTATCCTTTCATTCGAGCTGCTTGAAGCGGCAAGATGGATTGAATATCTCGCAGAAGACGGAACGGTTATAACCAACACACAGCAGACAAATCCGATGCCCGTTATTACAGGCGCCGCAACATACCCCGAAAATCTTGATGACAAAATCAAGGCGCTCGGCGTAAAAGCGGAATGCTTTGACGCTTTAAGTCTTGCGAACGAGGCGGGCTCATCAAAAGCCGTAAACCTCGTCCTGCTCGGAAAGCTCTCAAACCATTTTGATTTCACCGAGGAAGAGTGGATGACGGCAATTGAAACCTCCGTTCCTCCCAAATTCCTGGAAATCAACAAAAAAGCATTTCTTCTCGGAAAAAACGCATAAAATCAAAACACCGTACCGGTTGTTAAACAGCCGGTACGGTATATTTTTATCATTTATCAGATTGTGAAATCCGCGTGCCTTGTCACATGACAGCCGACATTGAGCGCGACGGGAAGCCCCGCTATATGGGTCGGCCTTGCCTCTATCGCGGCAGACAGAGCCGTTGTCGCTCCGCCGAAGCCCTGAGGTCCGATATCAAGTTTGTTTACTCTCTCAAGGATTTCTTTCTCCATCTCGGCATAAAACTCATCGGGATTATGCTCGGAAACGCTTCTGCACAGCGCCTGCTTTGCTGCAAGGGCGCAGGACTCGAAATCTCCGCCTATACCTATGCCGAGCACCATCGGCGGACAGGGGTTGCTCCCTGCTTTTTTAACGCTTTCAATTACGAAATTGATTATATCCTCTCTTGTCGCGGAGGGAGTGAACATTTTAAGTGCGCTCATATTTTCCGAGCCGAATCCTTTGGGCGCAACAGTAATATGAACCCTGTCACCCGGCACTATTTCGGTATGAATAACGGCGGGGGTGTTGTCATTCGTATTAACACGCCTGAGCGGGTCGCCGACAATACTTTTGCGAAGCAGTCCGTCCGTGTAGCCGAGGGCTACGCCTTCGTTTACCGCGTCTTTGAAATTGCCGTTTATAAAGTGAACATCCTGACCGACCTTAGCAAAAATAACAGCCATACCCGTATCCTGACAGACCGGAAGACTCATTTCCCGAGCGGCGTCGAGATTCTCCGCAAGCGTCTGCATTACGGAACGAGCAAGTCCGTCCGTCTCGGTCTGAGCACTGTTTCTGATTTTTTCTTCAAGATCCGCCGGAAGAATTCTGTTTGCTCTTATGCAGGCATCCTTCACTCCGAGCGTGACTTCTTTTAAATCTATCTCTCTCATATTATCAAAAAAGGGGGCTGAGCCCCCGTCCTGTAGTATTGTTTACGGTATCAGCCCTTGCCCCTGCGGGAATAGCCGACACTGCCTCTCTTTGAATCGTTTCTCTTGAGGTCGCTCATTTTTTCATCGCTGACCTGCTTGAACTTTGCCATCATATCTTCAAAAGACTGCTTTTCTCCGGTTTTCGGCGAAGGATTCTGACCCTGCCATACTCTGGGTGCGGAGCCGCGCCCGCCTTTACCGTCTGAAGAACGTTTAGCGGCAGGTTTTCTTGCCTGATTATCTCTTGTTTCCTCATCATCGCCTGAATTCGCTTCGGCGCGTCTGATGGAAAGACTTATCTTCCCTTCGGGAGAAATCGAAATAACTTTGGCTTTGACCTCCTGGCCGACCTGAAGATGGTCTTTTATATCCTTGACAAATCCAGTGGAAATTTCGGATATGTGGACCATTCCGGTTTTTCCTCCTTCGAAATCAATAAACGCTCCGAACTCGGTGATACCGGTTACTTTGCCGCTGACAACTGTACCAACTTCAATTTGCATAAAGGTTTTATTCCTTCCTGAAACCTTAAAATTATGAACCGTCGGAATCGTAATAAATTCTTTCCTCGGGTTTAACATAGTTGTAATCTTCTCTTGCGACTTTTTCTATATAGCTTTCATCTTCGCTGTTCGCAAGAGTTTCGCTGATTTTACTGTTTTCGTCTTCTATCTGTGAAACAGTGGATTTCATGCTGCTTATCTGCTCGTCCTGAGCGAGTTTCTTCCTGAATCTGTTGACAAAAACCACAACAAAGATTATGAACACGATAAGCACAAGTACAATAAAAGCAGTTCTTTTTGTTTTCTTATTCAGTTTAATTTTATTCATATTATTATACTCTTGTCGGTTTTAAGTATTATAACTATTTTAAATCAATTTTTCAAGATATTTTTTTCTTATTATCAAAGTTGTCTGAACATAAGAGACGCGTTTTCTTTTGTTGCGTACTCGTTGACGCTCAGCACCTCAAATTTTGAAACATTCGCTCCGAATGTAATTTCAATGATATCTCCGGGTTTAACCTCGTATGACGCTCTCTGCACCTTGCCGTTGACCGAAACGTGCTTTGCGTCGCAGGCGTCATTCGCGACGGTTCTTCTTTTGATTATACGCGATACTTTAAGATATTTATCAAGTCTCATAATTCACCGTAAAAAACCGGGCTGTCCTTGCGGACAGCCCTTAAAAACTTATTTTTTCGCAACCTTTGCTTTAAGAGCTGCACCTGCCTTGAAAGCGGGAACCTTTGTTGCGGGAACCTTAACGGTTTCGCCTGTTCTGGGGTTACGTGCTGTCTTGGCTTTTCTCTTGCGGGTCTCGAATGTGCCGAAACCGATAAGCTGAACCTTGCCGTCCTTCTTGCTGGCAAGTGCATCACCGATAGCTTCGATAGTAGCGTTAACGGCTTTTTCTGCGTCTTTCTTGCTGAGTTCCGCTTTTGCGGCAACTGCTGCTACAAGTTCTGTTTTGTTCATGGTTTTTCTCCAATCTTTTGAATATTTTATGAAACGCTGAAGCGTTCATATACAAAATCATTCCGCCCCGGACTTTACCTCATCCCAGAGGGAGTCAAGGACTTCTATACCGGCGGTTTTCATATCAATATTTCTTTCTGCCGCCTTTTTTTCGACTCCGGAAAACCTGTCAAGGAATTTATCCGTCGCCGCTGTCAATGCCTCCTCGGCATCAACCTTAACAAATCTGCTGACATTGACCGCGGAGAACAGCAGGTCTCCGAGCTCTTCGCTGATACGGTCTTTATCTTCCGAAGCTATCGCTTCCTTAAGCTCATCGGTTTCCTCATAAAGCTTGTCAACCGCGCCGGAAACATCGTCCCAGTCAAATCCGACATCCGCCGCCTTCTTCTGAATCTTTCCCGCTCTCATAAGCGCGGGCAGCTCACGCGGAACGCTGAGCATGGACTCGGTGGTAGTTTTCTGACCTTTGGTCTGCATTTTGATAGAGTCCCAATTGGTCAGCACTTCGTCAACCGTATCGGCCTTGACATCGCCGAATATATGAGGGTGCCTGACTATCAGTTTTTTGCAGATACCGTCTGCCACATCGTCAAAATCGAAGGTTCCTTTTTCCTTCTCCATCTGCGCGTGAAAAACGACCTGCATCAGAACATCGCCGAGCTCCTCGCAAAGCAGTGAGGCATCTTTTTTATTGATTGCCTCAATCACTTCGTAGGTTTCCTCGATAAAATTCTTTTTGATACTTTCGTGGGTCTGAGCGGAATCCCAGGGACATCCGCCGGGCATCCGCAGCATCTCCATTATGCCTACAAGATCGGCGCAATCATATTTCTCTTTAAACTGAAAATCCATATAATCGGCACCTCTTTTTCAGCCCGACAGGTATTTTAACACATTTTATCCTAAAAGTCCATATTTTTCAAGCATTTTTGCAATTTTTTCTCCCTTTGGCAATACAGATACGTCTTCTTTTACCACACCTTTCAGTAAAAGTAACGAAATCAGGTACACAACAGCGCCCAAACCGATGCCTATTACAGTGGCAATGGTGTCGGAATTAAGTATGCTTTGTGTGGTATCAGCGGGGAAAATCCTCACAATTATGCCGTGCGAGGCAAACGCCGTGATTCCGCACAGCAACGCCGCGACAAGCGGTTTGCAGAACACTCCGAGCCAGTTGACACGCACCTGTGAGATTTTAAGCAGGAAGCCCATATTGATGCTGACTATCAGCACATAGAACAGTATGGTTCCGACAACGGCTCCGTAAATATTGATTTTAGGCATTCCGACAAGAATAAAATTGCACAGAATCTTGCAGACTGCCGCCGCGGCAACCGTCTTCATCGGTATATCCGCTCTGCCGACCGCCTGAAGCATATTTGTCGTGGGAGTGGAAATCGCTATTATCGGAGTGAACAGTCCGTAGGAAACAAGGATGGGAGCGATGATGCGAATGGCCTCGTTGCTGTTTCCCCTGCCGTAAATCACCGTAAGAATCGGAGTAGCCATGCAAGCCATACCGATACCGGCGGGAAGAGCGATTATCATTCCTATACGCAAAACGGTTTCTATTGTTGAGCGCATATCCTTTTTGTTTTTGATTGCCCATGCCGTGGCAAGAGCGGGAATAGCGGATACGCCCAACTGAATTGTAATTGTGGGAACAAGGGTTTTGAAATCGAGCGCGGTTCCGTAAGCGCCCCAGATATATTTCATAACCTCGGCAACGTCATTGACATTAAGACGTCCGAGTTCCGAAGCTCTGTTGATTGACGCGGCATACATATTGACAACGGTTGAAAAATCCTTGTTGAGCGCGGATGTAAGACGCGCCTGGATTGTCGCAACGTCAATAAAATTCGTGAGATTGAGAATTACGGCGCTGACAACCATCGGTATCGCTATGGTAATCATTTCGCGGGCAACTGTCGTACCCTCCTGCGGAGGAGGAGAAAGTCTGACCTGCTCGGGATGGAAGCTGTCATGCTTTAATCTGTAAAACGCCATCAGGAAAAGCAGGGAAAGCAGCGAGCCGATTGTGACGCCGAGCACCGCTCCGGCGGCCGCTCTCGGAACGATAACTGAATTTGCCTCATTGAGCGTGGTGACCTTGGTGCCGAAAACCTCAGCGGAAACGCCTCCGCTTGCGGCGATGCCGGCATTGAACTGTGCAAGTCCCCTGTTCATTATCAGTTTAATCAGCGCAAGACCGATTACGAGTTTTCCGAGCGCTTCGATAACCTGTGAAATGGCGGTCGGCACCATATTGCGGAGTCCTTCGTAATATCCGCGGTAAGCCGACATATAGCAGCAGAAGAAAATCGACGGAGCGACGCAGAGTATGGCAGGAAGGCTCTTGATATTGGCAATCCATTTTGCGTAAGGAAACGCGATTATAAGCAGAATCAGCGTGCCCAGTGTTCCGACGATAAGAAACAGCTTCTTGGACACCGAGAAAATACGTCTTGCCTGTCTGAGTCTGCCGAGAGCGACGCTTTCGGCAACCATTTTGGAAACGGCGACAGGCAGTCCCGCCATGGCTATCGCGAATATCGGAGTATAGATTTCATATGCTGAATTGAAATAACCTCTGCCGGTTATTCCTATCATACTTGTCATCGGCATCTTGAACAGCGCGCCGATAATCTTGACAAGGATTATTGCAGCCATAAGGACCATGGCTCCGTTAAGCATTGACTGCTTTTTAGTGGTTTCCAAGTCATTTCACACCCTTTCGCAGGTAAAAATCAGTTATCCCCTGTTTGCGTCCGGTTATAACGTCAAAACCGGAAATGTATTCATAGGGGTATTTATAATTAAAGATTCTTTCAACATTATTGCCGCCGGGCTGACAGAGTTTCGTCACCGCTCCGGCTCCCGCCGCGAGCACGGTCTGACATTCCTCCATCATATACACATTGTAAATGCCCTGAGTCTCTCCTTTGCACCAGCCGACATTCTCGAGATTGCCGACACATTTGCTCTGACGGTACATATAGTACGGCACATATCCCGAAGCGGTCAGTTTTTCATAAGCGTAATCGAGCATCTTCCCCGCTTCAACGCCGGGAGCAACCTGTGTTCCTTCGTAATTCAGTTCCGAAGAACGCTTCAGGGCAAGAGTATGAACCGTGATATTTTCGGGAGCGAGGGCAACCGCGGTATCAAGCGAATTTATAAAATCATCAACCGTTTCTTCGGGAAGACCCGCTATCAGATCGGTATTGATAACTTTAAAGCCGTAACCTTTGGCGAGGCGGTACGCGCTTATCGCTTTTTCCGCGGTATGATTTCTTCCGATAAGCTTCAGCGTTTCGTCACTGTAAGTCTGGGGGTTGATGCTGATACGGTCAACACCGTGCATTCTCAGCATACTGAGTTTTGCGGGAGTGACGGTATCCGGCCTTCCGATTTCAACAGTATATTCTTTTAATCGTGATAAGTCAAAACTTTTTTCAATCCGGCACTGGAGCATATCGAATTGCGACGGTTCGAGAACTCCCGGAGTACCTCCGCCGAAATAGATGCTTTCAACTTTAAGACCGTTTTCGCTCGCGTAATTTCCGGTGATTTCGATTTCTGCGGCAAGCTTTTCCAGATATTCGGGAAAAAGCTTCCTGGCATTCGGATTAGCTATCGAATGGCTGACAAACGAACAGTATGAACATCTTGAAGGGCAGAACGGTATCGAAACATAAAGACTGCAGGAATCCGGTCCCGACGAAGCGATTATTTTTTCTTCGTTTTTCGCTACGGTTACGGCAAGAGAAATCTTTTTTTCGCTGACAAGCAGTTTTTCCGAGAAATAACGTCTTGCCTGTTCCTCGCCCATATCGTTGATAAGCCGTATCATAAGCTTTGACGGTCTTACTCCGGTAAGCAGGCCCCAGGGAGGAGTATAACCTGTTATATCCGACAGAGCGTTGAAGATAAGCGTCGCGAGATTCAGCTCCGCTTCCTCAGGAGTCGTTTCGGTAGAGAATGACCTGCGCTGCCCGTTCACCGTTACATCGGCAAAAACCCTGCCGTCCTCATAACGGGTGTCCACGGTAATATCGTCCTCTCCGCCGCCGTCATAAACAATATTGATTTTTTCATTAGGAAAGAATACACGGCACAGATTTTCACATTCATAGTGGAATTTGTGCCCGGAAATTCTCAGTATCAACGCCTGTTCATCCTTCTGATATAAATATTACGGACTCTTTCGTGACCGAGTGTCGTCTGAGGTCCGTGACCTGTGTAAACCGTAAAATCGCCCTCCAGCTCAATAAGTCTGCGAAGGGATTCATCCATCTGCGCGGGATTTCCGCCAAGCGTGTCCGTTCTTCCTACCGTGGAATAAAACAGAGTATCTCCGCTGAATATGATTCTGCTTGCGAAATCAATAAAGCATACGCTGCCCCTGCTGTGGCCGGGAGTATGCATAACCGTAAGCTCCGTTTCCCCGAGACGGATTACATCGCCGTCTCTGAAAGTCATATCGGCGTGAGACGGAATAAAATCGGGGCTTTTATAAAAAGTATTCATCAGGTTCATATCGGGATCGCGCAGACAGATTTCATCGTCTTCGTGAATTGCCGATATGACATCCATTTCATTCTTTATGTGGGGAACTCCTAAAATATGATCAAAATGGCCGTGAGTTATCAGCAGATATTTAACATTCGCATTACTTTCGGCAATTGCGTTTTTAAGGTTATCAAGATAGCATCCCGGATCGATAACGGCCGCTTCTCCGCTCGCCTCGTCAACCGCTAAAAACATATTCGCGAGATCGGAATACTCCGGTGTTACGGGAATGACTTTCATAATTTCACCTCTTGTCCCATATATCGGTATCCATTAATATCGTTACGGGTCCGTCGTTGTGAATCTCAACTTTCATATCGGCGCCGAACACGCCTCTTTCAACTTTTGAAATGCCGTTTGCCTCAAGGCATCTGCAAAAATAATCATAGAGTTTTTCCGCTTCATCGGGAGGAGCCGACGGAAAGAACGAGGGTCTGTTGCCTTTCTTTAAATCCGCGCAGAGAGTGAACTGGGAAATTGCAAGCACGGCACCGTTAACGTCGTGAATATCGAGATTCATTTTTTCGTTTTCATCCTCGAAAACACGCAGTGACGATATCTTTCTCGCAAGGAGCTCCGCCTGCGCTTCGGTATCTCCCTGCATAACTCCGAGGAGCACATTGAATCCTTTTCCGATACTTCCTTTAAGCTCGCCGTCAACACACACGGATGAAGCCGTAACGCGCTGAATAACCGCCCTCATATCAGACGCCTCCTCTCTCAACCGCAAGCACGCCTTCAACTCCCTCAACCTTGCCCACAAGGGAATTCAGATGCTCGACACCGTTGACGGAAACGGTTACGATAATAGCAATGCGTCCGTCTTTGGTGGCTCTCGTACTCAGGTCGTTTATGCTTATTCTCATATTCGCAAAAAGCGCCGTTATATCCGCTATAAGTCCTATTCTCTTAAGGCAGGTTATAACAAGTGTCGCTTTGAAATCTTCCTTGACATTCTTATCCCAGTACGCTTTTATCCAGCGGTCGGGCTCCGACGCCTTTGAAAGATCCGCCGGAACATTGGAGCAGTTTCTTGTATGAATTGATACGCCGTGTCCCCTGGTTATGAATCCGATTATTTCATCGCCGGGCAGAGGATTGCAGCAGCGTGAAAACTTGATAAGGCAGTTGTCGATGCCCTCGACCACAACGCCCTCGTTTGACTTGGTCTTTTTCTTCGGAACCGTCTTTGCAACCGCGGTTTCCGTAAGTCCTGTCATCCTGAGGTAATCATCCTTGATACGGGGCATAAGCTTTGAAAGCACAATACCGCCGTAACCGATTGCGGCATAAAATTCCTCAAGCGAATTGCAGCGCTGGCGCTCCGCTATCTTCGTTACAAACGGAGTATATTCCTCGCTTGTAAGACGGATGAAATTGCGTTTGAATTCTCTTTCGACCTCCGCCTTGCCTTCCTCGATATTTTCCTCGCGTTTTTCTTTCTTATACCATTGGCGGATTTTGCTCCTCGCCTGACTGGTCTTTACTATCTTGAGCCAGTCCCTGCTCGGGCCCTTGCCCGGCTGAGACGAGGTTATGATTTCAATGATTTCTCCGGTCTTTACCACATGGTCAATCGGCACAATTCTGCCGTCAACCTTGGCGCCGACCATCTTATTGCCGACTGCCGAGTGAATGGCGTAAGCGAAGTCGATAACGGTCGCGCCGCTCGGAAGGTTGAAAACATCGCCTTTGGGTGTGAACACGAATACTTCCTCGGGCACAAGGTCGCTCTTGATGGTCGCGACTATATCCTCAACGTCCTCGCTGTCATTCTGATTCTCGAGAAGCTGGCGTATCCAGGAAAGGCGGCGCTCGTCAAAGCCGTCTTTGCCGTCGTTCATTCCGAGTTTATATTTCCAGTGCGCCGCGATACCGTATTCGGCGGTATGGTGCATTTCCCATGTTCTTATCTGAACCTCAAACGGGATGCCCTCCTTGCCGAGAACGGTTGTATGAAGCGACTGATACATATTCGCCTTGGGATTTGAGATATAATCCTTGAATCTGCCGGGAATCGGCTTGAACATATCGTGAATGACACCGAGACAGTTATAACAGTCGCCGACGGTATCAACAATTATTCTGACGGCGTAAATGTCATATATTTCGTCTATGCCCTTATCCTGCATATACATTTTGCGGTAGATACCGTGAACGGATTTGATTCTGCCGCTGACCTGGGCATTGGGAACAAATTCCCTGACTCTGTTTTCGATTCTCTCCTTGATTTCTTCGAGAAATTCTTTTCTGGTGCTGCTCTGTTTTTCGAGCGCATCGCCGATTTCCTTATAGGCAACCGGGTCAAGGTAACTGATTGATAAATCCTCGAGTTCCTCTTTGATGGGACGGATACCGAGACGGTGCGCTATCGGAGCGTAGATTTCTATCGTTTCAAGCGCTATTTCCCTGCCCCTTTGCTCGGGCTTGTACATAAGGGTTCTCATATTGTGAAGACGGTCGGCGAGTTTGACTATGATAACTCTTATGTCCTTGTTCATCGCAAGCAGCATTTTTCTGATATTTTCCGCCTGCTGATGCTGCTTTACTCTTGTCTGGTCAAAGATATTTCCGTCCTCGTTGCGCTCCTCGCTCTTTGTATTGACGCTCTGAATTTTGGTAAGGCCCTCAACGAGATCCGCGACCGTGCTTCCGAACTCGGATTTGATTACGTCAAGCGTAATACCCGTATCCTCCACCGTGTCGTGAAGCATGGCGGCTATAATCGAAGGGCAGTCCATACCGAGGCGCGCGGTGATTATGGCAACGCTGAGAGGGTGCACGATATACGGTTCGCCGGAAAGGCGGAGCTGGTCTCCGTGCGCCTTTTTGGCAAACTCATATGATTTTTTTATCTGGTTTACTTCGTTTTCGGAAAAGCTTTTTTCAATGAGCTCCAGAAGGACTTTGAATCCCTCATCGGGGGTTGAAAAAGTATCGTCTCCGACATTGATAAGCGTTCTCATCTTTACTCCTGTATATTTCTCAGTTTTTTCATTATCTGAGAATCTTCAAGATTGACTTTGTGTGTGTCGTGCGGAACAAACACCCTGTTGTGCGCGTCCGCAGAAAGAATTCCCATTTCGGTCATAACATCGACCGTAATCATATATCTCGCGAGATTGGTTCCGTCATCACCGAGACGTACGCAGAGTTCCTCGCAGTTTCCGTCCTTGAGCGGCTTTGACTGTATGCTGCGGAAAACCTCAACCTCGGTTTCCCTGTCGGGCAGCAAAGCGGAAACAGCGCCGGATTCCGGCTTTTCTCCGCGGGAAAAATTATCGTAAATACTCAGCGCTTCAAGCACCTTGTCCTCATCCGTGTCGGATGGTCTTATTCCCCTGACGACAACGGACACCCTCGTTTCGTTGTTATAGACATTCTTTTCGAGGTTTACGGCAAGGTCAACTTTATCGCCTTTTTCATACGGAAAGCGTCTTTCGGGCATTCCGAAATAGACGGTTCCTATTCTGACATCGTTTTTTGAGACGATGAGACGGGTATGCTTTCCGTCGGATATGTTGTTGATTTCCTCAACCGTGACACCGAAAAGGCCGAAAAGCGGCTGGGGATTTGACGCTCCGAACGGCTCAAGCGCCGCTATTGATGACAGCACCGGAAGGTTGATACCGGAAAGCTGTATTTTAAGGTCAATACGCTGCTCGGCAAAAGGCATCTTTTTATCCGCCGCGTAATCATTGATTTTTCTTCTGAATTTTTCAATATCAGCGGATTTAAGCCCGAGACCTGCCGCAAGGGTATGTCCTCCGTAATGGGTCAGATATTCGCTTGACGCCTTTATGGCGTCATAAATCGAAAATCCGGGAATCGAGCGGCAGGAACCAGTTGCCTCATCACCGGAACGGGAAATGACAACCGACGGCCTTCCGAAATGCTCGGTAAGTTTTGCCGCGACTATTCCGACAACCCCCTGATGCCATTTCTCACCGTCAACAACGATGATTCTGTCATTGGCGATAGCGGGATTTTCCTGTATCTGTTTAAGCGCTTTACCGAATATTTCATTTTCGGTTGCCTGACGGCGCGCGTTCATATTGTTTATTTCATCCGCGAGGTATGCCGCTTCATCGGGATCGTCACACAGAAGCAGCTCGAGTGCCTTGTCCGCGCTGCCCATTCTTCCCGCCGCGTTGATTCTCGGGCAGAGAGTGTAGGCAACGGACATTGAGGTAAGTTCCCTTCCTCTGACTCCCGACGCTTTGATAAGAGCGGCAACGCCGACTCCGGGATGGCTGTTCATATATGAAATACCGCGTCTTACCATAACACGGTTTTCCCCGATAAGAGATACAACGTCTCCGATGGTGCCCATCGCGACAAGTTCGCCGTATTCCCTGAGAATTTCATCCGGGTCTTCGTCGTCAATCGCGCAGGCGAGCTTGAAAGCGACGCCGACTCCGCTCATTTCTTTATAC
>JAEEGL010191614.1_pt1 | contig 16889 bp, 9 predicted proteins | sample 9134231 | NCBI WGS metagenome assembly JAEEGL01 (sample SAMN16246548, study PRJNA631951) | gut metagenome | biome: gut microbiome; feature: rumen; material: fiber-attached | host: Bos | place: Iran: Karaj | collected 2018-10
CCGGCAGAATCAGCCGCGTAATGGGATCAAAGGTGGCATCGAAGGTCGGCAGCACGATATCGCCCACCAGGAAACCGGTGCTGGCCAGGTACTTCTTGCCATCCAGCAGCTGTAGCCGCCAGGTGCCGCCCAGCGCCTCTTTGGGGAGCAGGAATCCGCCCGCCACCGCGCCAAACTCATTGGCCGAAAGCGTCAACGTGTCGCCCTTGGCACCCCTCGGGCCGCTCAAGATGACTTGCAGCGTGCGTCCGACCGGAACCACGGTCTGCTCGCCCAGTGCCGTGCGGTGCCAGGCAATTCCCTTGAATCGCACCGAATCGCCGCCCTGCACCACGCTCCGGTCCAGGTAGAGCGCGCCATGGTCGCTCGCCTGCGGCTTCCAGGGCTCGTTCGCCCGCTGGAGCCGGACGATGTCCGTCCGCCGGTGGAGGCCGTCGGCATCCTTTGTCGTGAGCCGGAAATTATAACTGTGATGCGAATCGGCCGCCGCCTTTTCAAGTTCCGCGGGAAGCGGCGTGAAGCCATCCAGCCGCAAATCGGCAATCACCGGCTTTTTCACCCTCTGCGTCGTATCATTTCTCCAGACCCAGAGCGCCACGGAATCCACCGGCCGCCCGGTCTTGGAGTCAGTCACATAGAACTCCCGCAGCCCGCTGTCAAACCGCCAGGCGATGGCCAGCGACGCGATGCTACAGGTTATTTCATCTTTCTTTCCGCCCCCACGGGTCGTGATCGTATAGGTGTCGTCCGGTAGGTTCGGGATGGCCAACTTCACAGTATCGGTCAGATAGTAACGGGTCGCCGGATTGACGATCGTTTCTTTGTATTTCGCGCCTTGCTGAGACCCTTTGATGGCCAGGGTGGCTTTTGGCACGTTCTTGAACATGACCAGCAGAACGCTGTCTTCCACGGAGGTGACGACCTCTTTTTTGTTCAGGGATTCAGCCACCTGACGAGTCCGGTATGCTTCGGTAATCATCATTTCCCAATAGGTGAGGTCAGATCTCTTGCTCAGTTTCTTTCGTTCCGCCTCGAAGGCTTTGCACCGTTCGTTCAGGGCCAGCGCAGCATCTTCGGACCATTTCTTTTCGGAGTCGATCCGCTGTTTCTCAATAGAAATCAAGTTGTTTTCCGCAAGAGGCGCCAGTCCGGTTTCCTGATTGCGAAGCTTGAAGGCCTCGAACTCCGCCGAATCGGAGATCGCCACGAAAGCGGCCAGTTCGCACATCCGCTTCTGATTCAGAGAGTCTTCTGTAATTCTCTCGCGGAAGGCATCCTGAAGGAGATGAATATACTGTTCTTTCTTCTCTTTCGGCGGGCGAAATTTCAGAATACCATACCAGATCAGATATTCATAGTCGTTGGCAATAGTGGAAGTGGGAAGTGTAATGAAATTATCTTCCGGCAGCAGCATCGCGCGACGATACCAAGCCGACGTCCTTTTGCCGAGCAGTTGCTCTTTGTGATTGGCAATCAGCGAGTCGGCGGCTACCTGATTGTGATAATCCAACATGGCCAGCTCCAGCCAGTAGCCGAGCGATTTGAGCTCTTCCACGAGGCGTTCCCGTTCGCTCTCGCCCACCTTCCAATTGCGCCCCTCGCGCAGGTCAATCAGCTGCTTGCCAGCCCACAGGTACTCTTCAGAGTAGTTCCGCTTGGCCATGTAGGCTTTGAATTGCAGCAACTCATTCTCCTGCTCGGTGAAACCCGTCATGTTCCGGATTCTGTCCTGCCATTTTGCGATGGCCTGCCGCTCTTTATAGGTTATCGAGGCATACGGATTCACCGGCTGGACGGCTGTGTTCGTAGCCGGCTGCGCCGATTGAGCCGCCGTGGGCAGTATCGCCGCGAGCGACAAAACCGCCGCCAGCGCCGCCTTCAGAAAGAAACACCGTTTCATAACGATTTGAGTTTTACGTTCTATTCGTCAAAGGTACGAATATTGGGCCAAAAAACACCTTGGCACTTAACGATTTGACTGACAGGAGATAACGCGAAGTGCTACCCCCGCTGGAAGGGGGTAGCACTTTAAGCAATGTGCAGTGTATCAGAAGGATAGGTGCCAAGGCTGTCGGGCCGGGCCTTGCCTACAGGCTTTCCACCCACTTGCGGATGTCGGCCTCGGAGGCGCGGTTGAGGAGGGCTCCTTCCTTCCAACCGAGAGCCGGGTAGGCCTTGCGGAAGTCGGCGCAAGCCTTCTTGATGCTGCTGCCGCCCGAGGTGGCGAAGAAGATCACCTCCTTACCGCTGAAGTCGTAGGTCTCCAGGAAGGTGTTGATGATGGTCGGGGCGGTGTACCACCAGACGGGGAACCCGATAAACACGCGCTCGTAGCTTCCGGCATCCGCCAGATCGGCCACGAAAGCCGGTCGTGAAGAAGCGTCCGCCATCTCTACCGAGCTGCGTGACTTGCGGTTGCGCCAGTTGAGGTCGGCGTCGGTGTAGGGCACCTCGGGCTTGATTTCATAGAGCGTTCCGCCGGTAACGGCAGCGAGTTTCACGGCAATGGCCCGGGTGGTCCCGGTAGCGGAGAAGTAAGCGACGAGGGTTTTCATGGTGGTGGGTGTTTGAGGGTTTTGTCCAAATGTGGAAATAGGCGCGCACACGGCAATCGTCAGCAGCGCCAAAATAGTGAGGATACGTCTCATAGATATGTGGTTTTCACAGCCGGCTGCGGTGGGCGGTCCGGTCAGTCTTTCTTTTGCGTATGGCCGTAACGGTTCAGCACCGCCTCGCGGGCCTCCCAGGAGGTCTCGTCCTTCAGCATCGAGAGGATCTCATTCTCCGGGAATCCCTTGAGCGGCAGTCGGATAAAGCCGTCCAGGCAGTAGTTGAAGGCCGGGTCCACGTTGAAGCAGATAATCTCCGCGCCGCACTTGAAGTACTTCTTCACGAGCGTCGGCAGGCGGTATTCGTTGTCCGAAATCTGCTTGAGTAGGCGGTCGAATTTCTCCACCGTATCGGTCTTGGAGAGCAGCTGCTCGGGCCGGACATTCTTGAAGGCCGGGACAAACGGCGTGCGCGGCTCGGCGATACAGTCTTCCGGCGCCACGTGCCGGTGCTCGTTGAAGAACCAGACCATCAGGCTCTGGATGGCCTTGGGATAGACGTTGCTGATGCTCACAGGGCCGGTAAAGTATTCGACCTGAGGGAATTGCATCATCGCATGCATCAGACCTTTGAAGAGCAGCATCAGTGGCAGCGCCTCTTTCTGGTACTTGACGGCGACGAACGACCGTCCCAGTTCGGCACACTTGGGCAGCACCGCGCGCGACTTCTTGTTGTATTGGAAGAGCGTGCTGGTGTAGAATCCCGGGATGCCGTACTTGGCAAAAATCTCCGAGCCGATGCCGATTCGGTAGGCGCCCACCAGCCGCCGCTCTTTGGTGTCCCAGAGAATCAGGTGCTTGTAGTATTTGTCGAACTCGTCGAGGTCGAGCGATTTGTTGGTGCCCTCGCCCGTTGCGCGGAAGGCCTCTTCCCGCTCGCGGCCGATCTCTATGATGCAGTTCGGAATATCGTCATAATCAACAAAGTAGCACTGGTAGCTCGAGGTCTGGAAAAGCATTTTGGAATGGAGCCGCTCCAGTTCGCGCTGCAACGATTTGCGGTCGCGCGGCAGGGCAATCTGCTCGGCGCGCGTCTTCACCTTGCGGCGCGGAATCAGCCGGCGCTTGGGCTCGAACTCGGCCTGCATCGCATAGATGCGGTTGCGCAGGAAGCCGTAAAGTTCTTCCAGCGAGCCGTAGTTGTTCATCTCGGCCACCGTGATGGGCTTGCCGATGCGCATCGGGATGGTCATGCCCTCTTTGTTGAGGACCTCCTTGACCAGGTTGGCGGTGCGCAGGCGCGGATCGATCTTGCCGACGCGGTGGAAATGCTTGGAGGCCACACCCTCAAAATAGACGGGCACCACGGGGCATTCCGCCATCCGGATGAATTTGACGATGGATTCCGGCCACGGGCAGTCCTCGATGATACCGGGCTCGGTGGCGGTGCGGTTTTTCGGGGGTTGATAGGTGGCCACCGCACCGGCCGGGAAGACACCGAGACATCCGCCGTTCTTGACATGCTGAAACGCCTGCCGCATGCCCACCAGGCTGCTGCGTCCGCCGCCCAGTCCGTTGGTGAAGGGGTTGACCGAGAAGATCAGGTCCCGCATCTCGGGCACGAGGCCGAGCATATAGTTGCTGATGGTGTGCAGGTCGGGACGGATGTGGCCCACAATGTCGAGCACCATCATGCCGTCCACGCCGCCGAAATGGTGGTTGGCCAGCAGGATGAAGGGCCCTTCCTGCGGAATATATTCGAGTTGCTCGATTTTCAGGTCATATTTGATATCCAGCTCTTCAAGGACCTTGGCGGCAAAGTCAAACCCCTTGTATCCGACGCACTTATTGTAGAGTTTGTGACCCTTGTTGATGCCCATTGCCTGCATGGCGAAGGTGGCGATCAGCCAACCGATAGGGCCGCGCATGCCAATGGCTTTCTGAATATCCGATTTATTGACTAATTTTGCTTTCTCTTGCATAGCAAGGTCTGTTCAGTTTCTTCGCAAAGATAGGGATATTTTCGAAATGGTGCTCAAAGAGAAGGTTGCCGCACTCCCCGATACGCCGGGCGTCTATCGTTGGTTCGATGCCTCGGGTACCATTATTTATGTAGGCAAGGCCAAGAACCTGAAACGCCGCGTGTCGCAGTACCTCCGGCCGGAGGACCAGCTGGACCGAAAGACCCGTGCCCTGATGGCCAAGGCGGTGGATATCGACTTTACTCCGGTGGAAACGGAAGAGGATGCGCTGCTGCTGGAGAACAACCTCATCAAGCAGCTCCAGCCGCACTACAATATCCTGCTGAAAGACAGCAAGACCTATCCCTGGATCTGCATCCGCAACGAGCCGTTCCCCCGCGTGATGATGACGCGGCGCTATGTGCGCGACGGCTCCCGCTGGTTCGGTCCCTACGCTTCGGTGGTGCATGCCAAGCAGTTGCTGCGGCTGATCGGGTCGATTTATCGCCCCCGGCCCTGCCGTCTTCCGCTGACGGTGGAGGGCATCGCGGCGGGCAAGTTCCGCAGCTGCCTGAACTTCCAGATGAACAAGTGCGCGGGGCCTTGCATCGGCCTGCAGTCGCAGGACGATTATGATGCGGCCATCGAGGCGGTGGGCAAGCTGCTTAGCGGGCGCGTGAAGAGCCTGATCGACGATTGTCGCACGCAGATGACGGCGGAAGCCGCGGCGCTGCGGTTCGAGGAGGCGCAGACCTGGAAGGAGCGGCTCTCCTTGCTCGAGGCGCACCATGAGCGCCAGAAGACGGTGGGACACGGCATCCTGGATGTGGAGACCTATCGCCTGCTCGAGACCAAGACCCTGCCGCGCCGCGTGGTGAATTCCCAGAAGGCGCTCGCCGAGCTGCAGCGCGACTTGGGGATGGAGGTTCTGCCCAAGCATATCGAATGTTTCGATAACTCCAACATACAGGGCACCAATCCGGTAGCGGCTTGCGTGGTTTTCCGCGAGGGAGTGCCGAGCAAGAAGGATTACCGCCATTTCAACATCAAGACGGTGGTGGGGGCCAACGATTTCGCCTCCATGAAGGAGATCGTGAATCGGCGCTATTCCCGGCTGCTGGCCGAATCGCCGGAGGATCTCCCGCAACTGGTGGTGGTGGACGGCGGCAAGGGCCAGCTGACCTTTGCGCTGGAGGCGCTGGAGGAACTCGGACTGTCCGGGGCGATGAAGGTCGTCGGTCTGGCCGAGCGGCTGGAGGAGGTGGTGATTCCCGGCGATCCGCACCCGCTGTTTCTGGACAAGAATTCGGCGTCGCTGCGCATCCTGATGCAGATCCGCGACGAGGCACACCGCTTTGGCATCACCTTCCACCGGCAGAAACGTTCAGTGCATCAGGTAGATTCCGCTCTGGGCGACATTCCGGGCATCGGTCCCGCCACGCAGCAGAAGTTGTTGCGTACGTTCAAGAGCGTTGCCCGCCTGCGCAAGGCCGACCCCGCCGCCATCGCCGCCCTCATCGGCCCCGCCAAGGCCCGGAAGGTCCTCGAGGCGCTCGATGTTCCGGCTGCTTCGGGTCTGCAGCTTCGCTCGGACGAAAAAGTCCTCGCTTCGCTGCAGAGCCCTCCGCCTGCCGGAACGTCAAGCGAGTCCACGCTTGGTACTAACATGGGGCCGACACTGGCTTCTCCTAATAAATGATACACTTCTAAGAAATGAAAAACGATAAACTCTTCAACCGGATTTTCAGCGTTTCGCTGATGGTAGCGATGGCGGTGGTCATCATTGTGATTACGGCAACCAATTATGCTTCGGCGGGTGATCTCCGCGACCGCGTGCTGCTGCTGGCGGCGGCGGGGGCTTCGCTCTGCGGCGTGCTCTCCGTAATTCTGGCCTCCAATGCGCGCATCGCCAACTTTATCTTCGCCCTTATCAATGTGACGGTCTACGGCGTGGTCTGCCTGCTCAAGAGCAATTACGGCAGCGCGGCCATCAACCTGCTCTACTTCTTGCCGATGCAGTTCGTGGGGCTCGCCAGCTGGAAACGTCATGGCGGCAGCTCCAAGACCCAGGTGCATGCGCGACGACTTTCCGAACGCGGGCGGCTGCTGGTTTGCGGATTGTTCCTGGTAGGACTGATTATCGTGTACATCATTCTTTGCGCGGTCCGCACGGAAAACGGCGCCACCCTCTCCGAGCGTCTCTTTACCCACGATGCCGATATGGTGGCCCTGCGCTGGATTATCGTGGTGGATGCCATGGCCACCGTCTGCAACCTGATCGGACAGTATCTGCTCTCGACTGCCTTTATGGAGCAGTGGTTCTTCTGGATTATCGTGAATATTTCCTCCGTGGCGATGTGGAGCCTCACCGCCGCCCGCGACGTTGAGGCCGGCCGCAGCGCCTCGCTCGCCAGCATCTACATCGTCAAGTACGCCTTCTACCTGCTCAACGCCCTCAACGGCCTCCGCATCTGGCTCAACCTCTCCCGTCCCGCCGCCCCGGAGGCCGGCACCTCGACTCCGGAGGCCCAGGAGACCCCCGCCGCCTGACCCCGCTACTTCTTGCGTGGCATGGCCACGCCCAGCCAGCGAGGAGAGACTACGGGATCTCCCCGCTGGCTGGAGACAAGCCGCTGCACACCAGGGACGTGCAGCGGCGCTGCCGGCCATCTCGCCGCTCCGCGGGCGGGAGGCAGCTCCGCCAAAGCGGTACACGCTTACCCCATCTACAGGCGCCTCAATCGATGGTTAGCCTGCACGGGTGGCCGAAATCAGCGTGTCGTTCATGCCGATGTACCCTACAGGCCTTTAAAACAAGGCTTGGCATGCACCGTTTTGGCGAAACTTGTGGTTTGGCGGGTAACTCGTTGAGGCTCTGTTAGAAACGAAAAGCACTGGTATCCAAATTAGGCACCAGTGCTTTATATAATTAGCTATGTGTGAGACGGTTAGCCGCCAAGGGTCGCCGGGCCGTCGCCGAATCAGTGTCCGCCGGGGCCGCCGCCGGGGCCGCCACCTGGGCTGCCTCCGGGATTACTGCCGGAGCCACTCGAATAGGTGGAGAGGGTGACGGAACTGCCGCCGGAGATGCAGCCGGCCAGCAGAAGGGCAGCGCAGGCGAGGAAGAAAGCAAATCTCTTCATTATTCAAAAGTCGTTTGACGGAAGGATTTGCTAAAATAATGCCATTTCCGGGAAAAACCACTATCTTTGTAGGAATCGACAATGAAACAAGGTTAACCTAAATACTTATTATGAAAACTAAAAATCCCTACCAGGCTCCCGAGCTGGAGCTTCTGATGACGGAGAACGAGCAGCCGCTTTGCGCCAGCGCAAATCCGACCGACCCGTTCACGGGTAAATCCATCGGTGACGAATTTTAGTGAAACCATTTAAAGAACAGACAAGATGAAAAAGGCAACCAAACTCTTTTCGATTCTGGCGCTGCTGCTTTGCGTGGTTTCCTGCCAGATTTCCAACGTTGATAACGGCGTCCTGAAAGACAACGGCCTCAAGGTAACCGCCCTTATCGACAACGGTACGCGCCTGGCCTATGCGGTCGACAACACGGCGTACACCATCACCCCGACCTGGGCTGTCGGCGACCAGATTATCGGTGTCGACGACAAGGACCAGAAGTTCACCTTTACGGTGGAATCCGTCAGCGAAGGCCTGGCTACCCTGAATGTAGGAACCTATATTCCCGGTGAGGCGCACGAAATCAAAGCCTTCTACGCTCCGGGCGTGGAGCAGACCGCTATCGGGATAGAATCCCTGAACGTATCGCTCGACCCGCAGCAGGGCCAGCTCAACGGCGAAACGCCGGTGGTCATGTCGGCAACGGCAGAGATCATCAACGGCTCCGTCAACCTGACCTTCACGAAGCAGACCGCTATCGTGGGCCTCAAGAAGTTCAAACTCCCCAAGCAGGCGACCATCACCTCGATGGAACTCAACGGCGTGGCTACGGGCCTCGTCTTCACCTGGGACTATCAGGGTATGCGCGTCGCTGCTGGCAATGAAATCGGCGCCATCCACCTCAAAGGCACCTGGGAAACCGATGCCGAGGGCGTTTGCACCACCCCGGTCTACTTCGCAGTGGCTCCGCAGAAGAACGCGAAGATTTCCCTCAGCATGAGCACGGGCGCAGAGCAGTTCTACAATGTGAACACAATCAGCCAGCTGAACATCGAGGCAGGCTATTACTATCACATGACCAAGGAACTGGGCGGCCCGGCCGTCACGGTCAACGGTAACGGCTATGCATCTCTTGAAGAGGCATTTACGGCAGCCAGTGCCCTCAACGAGGCAGCGGTCATCACCCTCCAGCGCGATGTCACCCCGTCCGGCCTCTGCAACCTCTTCAATCCGGATAACACGAACATGAATGTCCTGGACCTGAATGGTCACAACATTACGGCTTCAACGACCAGCCTGCTCAACGTCAAGGATTGCAAACTGCAAATCACCGACAATTCAACGGATAATCCTGCCGAATGGGGTACGATCACGACGGCAGCGGCAGGCAGTACTTCGGCTTACGTATTCGTCGTCAGCGGCACCGCCAACGTCGTTCTGACGAAAGGTAATATCCTTGGTACGGGCTGCCGTGGACTCAACCTGACGGGCGGTCCTACCGTAACCCTTCAGGGCGGTAAGGTGGAATCTACCACGGGTATCGCAGTCGGCGTCGGCTCTTCCGGCGGTACGCTCTTGGTGGAAGGCGATGTCAAGATCATCGGCTCGGGCAACGTAGTTTACCTCTGGGGCGGTACGGCAACCTTCAACGGCGGCTTTGTTTCCAACGCCAAGACTTCGGCCCCGATCTATGCTGCAGAAGGTGCAAAGATCATATTTGCAGGTGGTTACGTCAAAACGCCCAATATTAATACGGTGGCTTCTGCATCAGCCGGCGAGGCTTATGTGACCGGCGGTTACCACAGCGTGGCAGTCCGTGACGTCTATGCAAAAGACGACCGCGGTAGTGTTTACTACAACGAACTGAACACCGACGAGGCAACCCAGGCCGACTATCCTTATCATGTCGTTTCCGGCGCGACCAACCCGCTCGTCGCAACCGTGCTCAGCGGCTCCAATGTCTGGAACCACTCTGACTTCAGAAGCGCATTCAATCAGACCGACATCCGTTCCAAGAACACGGCTGCTACCACGCTGAAGCTGCAGAACGACTTCTACTCCGTCAACGCGCTTGCATTCGATGGTGCGCACAAGTATCTGATCACGGTGGACTTGAACAGCCACAAGCTGACTTCCGGCGCACTGCCCGCCCTTCAGGCACAGTGCCCGATGGTTCTTCAGGATACCGGCGGTGACGGTGAGATCGCTACCACCGGCGCCATCGCCGTTCGTACCACGGCCGACCTGACCATCAACGGTGGTTCCTATTATGCCGGCACGAACGCGGGCTCGACGGCCATTGTCGCTACCGACACCTGCAAGCTGGTGATCAACGACGGCTATTTCTTCGGCTATGACTCCTACGACGTCCGCAAGACCAGCGAGAATGCTTCCATCACGATCAGTGGTGGCCGCTTCCGTAAAGCCCTCGACGCTTCGACGCTTGCTGAAGGTTGCGAGGCAAAGGCAGAGGAATACACTCACCACGATCGTACCTACAGTTACAAGGTGGCGGCCGCTACCGTTGTCGCTACGGTGAACGGTACGGGTTACGCTTCCCTCGAATCGGCGATCGTTGCCGTCAACGCCCTTTCGGCGGATGCCGGACGCGCGCTCCTGGTGCTGCAGGCCGATGTGGAGAACGCTACCGCCATCAATATCACGAACAAGAATCTTCCGGTTGCCATCGACCTGAACGGCCACGTAATCTCTTCCACCATTGCCAGCCTGTTCAAGACGAGCGGCCAGGTGAACATCCTGGACTCTTCCGTTGAAAAGACGGGCAAGATCACCAGTACCGAATCCAAGGTTATCCACATGACCGATAACGGTGCGCAGCTCGTGATCAACGGCTGTACGATCGAGAGTACCAAGGCAACCGGCAGCGCATGGAACAAAGACGCCGTCGTCTATCTGGAGAGCGACAAGACCACCCAGGTTTACCTGAACAATGCCAAGATTATCGCCACCAAGAAGCTGACGACCGTCGTCAACTACTACTCTACGCTGTCTGTCTCCGACACCGAAATTTCGTCCGGTACGGAGTCGGAAGGTTGGTATGCGTTCATTACCGTTTGCGGCGCAACGACGGTTTACTCCGGCAGCGTCTGGACCTCCGGTACGGGTAACTCCAGTACCTGCCATATCGCAGACGGCGCAGGTACGATCACCGTCAACGGCGGCTACTTCTGGAGCAACGGCCGCGCCATCAGCGGCGGCAACCGGAGCTACTATGCGAACCTCACGCTGAACAACTGCTACTCCAACAAAGTTCCTTCCACACCCTCTTCGGGAGAAGGAAGCGAAACACCTACCTACGGTGAAGGCAAATCCTGCCAGGCTATCGACCCGGTCGCTACCCATCTTCACGCTACGACGGGCCAGACCCTCGAATATGGTTATCAGGTTAAATAATCAAGTTCAAACCAAATAATAATTGCATGAAAGCTAAAAATCTCTACCAGGCTCCCGAGCTGGAGCTTCTGATGACGGAGAACGAGCAGCCGCTTTGCGCCAGCGCAAATCCGACCGACCCGTTCACGGGCAAATCCATCGGTGACGAATTTTAGTGAAACCATTTAAAGAACAGACAAGATGAAAAAGGCAACTAAACTCTTTTCGATTCTGGCGCTGCTGCTTTGCGTGGTTTCCTGCCAGATTTCCGGCATTGACAACGGCGTTCTCAATGACGGATTCAAGGTGACGGCAGTCATCGACAATTCCTCCGCAACCCGCGTCAGCTATGCGGTTGACAACACGGCGTACACCATTACCCCGACCTGGTCGGTGGGTGACAAGATCATCGGTTTCGACGATCAGGGCGTTACCTTCAACTTCACGGTTGCATCGCTTGACGGCGACAAAGCCGTTCTGAACGTTGCAGATTATGTACCCGGCACGGCTACGAAGCTCTATGCGATCTATGCTCCCGGCTACGACAAAGCCAACTTCAGCGAGGGTACGCTGACCGTCAGCCTGAATCCGCAGACCGGTGAACTCAACGACGAATCCCTCGTTTACATGAGTGCGACTGCGGCCATCGAGAACGGCAGCGTATGCCTCAGCTTCAAGAAGGAAACGGCTATCCTGGGCCTCAAGAAGTTCAAGCTTCCCGTGGCTGCAGCAACGACCATCACCTCCATGGATATCATCGGCGTTCCCGCCGAGGGTGTCTTCTCCGTCAAGGAGGGTGCGCTGGTATTCGAACCGGCTACCACGGTCGGCAGTGTCAGCCTGAAGGGCAACTGGACGACCGATGCGGAAGGTGTCTGCGAGACCCCGATCTACATCTCCGTCGCCCCGAAGGCCGCTGCAGATGTCGTTATCAACATGAGCACGGGCAGTGAGCACTTTGTCAACGTGACCAGTGTTTCCGCCCTTGATATCGAGGCAGGTTATTACTACCACATGAGCAAGGTTCTCGCTGATCCGGCTGTCCAGATCGGTGATATCTACTTCAGCTCCCTCGAAGAGGCTTTTGCTTACGCAAGCACGATCGGTGGCACGCCGCTGACCATCAAGCTCCTGAAGGACTGCGCCCCGGCTAAGGCTCCCGTTCTGGAAAATGCAGAAGGTGTCTATACCCTCGACCTGAATGGCAAGACCATCAGTACGACGGCTTCCACAGTGCTTACTTCCAAGAATTGCGCCCTGACGTTGACCGACTCCTCTACGGACGATCCTGCGGCATGGGGTACCATCACTACCGCCGCGGCGAATACGACCAAATATGTGCTCACGATCAATGGTGGTTCCTGCCAGATGCTGAAGGGTAATATTGTGGCTCCGGCATACCGTTGCCTCTATTTCACCAACGGTGCAAACGGTACGGTCGCAGGCGGTAAGCTCTCCTCTCCGGCAGGCATCTCTATCGGTATTGGTGCAGCCGGCGGTAACGTGGATGTTACGGGTAGTCCGGTCATTGAAGGCTCCGGCAACGTCATCTACTACTGGGGCGGAACCGGCACCATCTCCGGCGGTTATATTTCCAACGCCAAGGCTTCGGCCGTGATTTATGCTGCCGGTACCTCCGTCGTTACGGTTACCGGCGATTGCCACATCAAGACCACCAACCTTAACCCGGCAGCATCTACGGGTGACGCAACCATGTATGTCTCAGGTGGCTACTTCAGTGTTGCCGTTCGCGATGTGTATGCGGTGGACAAGGACGGCAATGTCTACTATAATATTCCGAACCCCAACGAAGCAGAAAAGGATACCTATCTCTATTCGCTGGTTCCGGCCGCTTCGAACACGCTTGCCGCTACGGTGGTCAGCGCGGCCAATGTCTGGAAGCACGCGAACATCATGAGCGCAGGCACGCAGACCGACATTCGTTCCAAGAATACGGCTGCTACCACGCTGAAGATTGAAGCAGACCTGAATGCCGCACAGACCTTCAGCTTCGCAGAGCCTCACAAGTACATGCTGACGGTGGATATGAATGGCCACAAGCTCAATTCTACCGCATCCCCGGCCCTCACCGCTGATTGCCCGATCACCATTCAGGATAGCGGCGAGAACGGCGCGATCATTACGACCGGAGACGTGGCTGTCCTGGGTCTTGGCGACGTGACCATCAACGGCGGTGCTTACGAAGCAACGATGCTGGCTGTTTCGGTGGCAGATACCTGCGCACTGGTCATCAATGACGGTTACTTCTACGGCGGTTCGGAAGATGTGGCAAGAGGCGGTGAATCCGCTAGCGTCGTCATCTCCGGCGGTTGGTTCAAGAACGCTCCGAATGCCGCTTATATCGCAGAGGGTTGTGCAGCGAATGCCGCTTCCGAAACCCACCTCGAGAAGACCTACAACTACAAAGTTGCCGCTTCTTCCGTGGTCGCTACGGTCAACGGTACCGGCTATGCTTCCCTGACCAGCGCGATTGTCGCTGCAAACACCAACTCGGATGCAGCAGCTGCTGCTACGATCGTTCTTGAGGAAGACTTTGCAGACGTTGCCCCGTTCACCCTGGCTAACCCCAACAAGCCGATCGTCTTTGACCTGAACGGCCATACGGTAGCTACCCAGGACTCCATTTTCATCACGGTAACCGGTCCGGTAACCTTCAATGACAGCGGAGCAACCAAGGGTAAGATCATCGGTCCTTGGCAGAAGGTTCTGCTCATCGGTGCAGGCGGTGACGTTACGATGAACACCTGCAGCATCGTGAGTACGAAGGCGACGGGTGCAAGCTTCAGCGAGATGGCCGTTTATGTCAACGGTACCGGCGCAAAGCTGACCCTCAACGAAGGTGCCAAGATCTATACGACCAAGAAGCTCACGGCAGTCCGTGTCTACACCGGCTCGCTGATCGTTGACGGCGGTGAAATCACCTCCGGAATGGAATCCGAAGGCTGGTACGGCATCGTGGGCGCAAACACCGGTACCATTACCGTCAATAGCGGTAGCATCTACACCACCGGTACGGGTAACGCCAGCGCATGCCATATTTCGGCAAGCGGTGTAAATATCGCACTCAATGGCGGTTACTTCCACAGCGCAGGCCGTTGTGTCAGTACGGCTAGTAAGGATTACGGTAACAAACTGGTTCGTAACGGCGGCTATTACAACTCGACGAATGGTGCAACCAACCTCGGTCTGGGTGAAGGTTGCTCCGTCCAGACGCTGGATCCCGCGGTAACGCATGTCCACGAAACCACCGGTACGACCCTCTCCTATGGCTATCAGGTTGTGAAATAATCCTGACGCCACAGTCCTTTCTAACGACCGGCCTCGCGGATTGCAGGGCCGGTTTTTTTTCTTTTACGCGCGCGATTGTGTATCTTTGTACAAATTATATCTTGACATGAGAAGAGTTTCCATCCTGCTGCTGACGACAATGGCCACCCTGGCGATGGCCGTCGGCTGCAAGCCCGACCCGCATCTCAATGGCGCAGAGTCCGGCTTTACCGCCTCGCTCGAACCCCAGCAGCCGCTGAGCCGCACGTCGCTCAGCGGCTACCAGGTTCTCTGGAGCGCGGGCGATACCATTGCCGTGTATAAAGATTCCGATCCCGGTGCAAAAGGGGAGCCCTTCGGCCTGAATCCGGCCGATGACGGTTGCCCCGAGGGCCGCTTCGCTTCGGAAACGCACAACGACTGGACCCAGAGTCCCTGTTACGCCCTCTACCCCTCCGCAGCGGATGGTGGCCTGAGCGGCAGCACGCTCTCTGTCAACCTGCCCGCCGAGCAGCAGTACCGCAAGGGTTCGTTCGGCCCGCAGGCCGGCCTGGCCGTTGCGCGCGGTGCGGGGGATGGCAAGCTCTCCTTCAACAACCTCTGCGGTTTGCTGGCCGTGCGTGTGACGGCGGCCGAAGCTATCACGGAGGTGCGCCTCACCACGCTGGGCGAAGAGGCGCTCTGGGGCTCCGGCACGGTGGATATGACCTACGCGGAAAAACCGGCCCTCGTGATGGCCGCTCCGGCCGATGACACCCGCAAGACCCTGACCCTAAAGGTTGACGAAAACCTCGCGCAGGGCCAGGTGCTCACTCCGGGCAGCACGGTGGATATCACCGGCGGCACCTTCACCGGCGCTGGCGAGACCTCCTGGACCTTCTATTTCGTGGTGCCTGCCGGGACGCTGGCCCAAGGCTTCCTCGTGACGATCCTGACGGCCGACGGCAAATTCATGCAGCAATATGCCGTAGCGGCGGCCGCCAACCTGATTCAGCGTTCCTGCTGCACCGAGATGCCGGGCGTCGACTTCAACAACCAGGCGGAGGTGGAAATCCGCACCGATGTCCCCAACAAGGCCTTCTACAAGGACTTCCTGAACGAAGACGGCGTAGGCCTCTCCGACTACAAGACCCTCACGGTCACCAACCGCCTGCACCTCTCCACCGAGACGGTCTATACCCGCACCAACGATGCAGCCAACCAGGCGGAGCAGAACCGCCTGTTGATCGGCGACGAAAACGACGAGAACGGCATCCTTCTCTATCCGGACGGCGAGCCGCGCTACCGCATGATGTATGTCAACGGCGGCCAGTCCTATACCCACGGTCCGAGCCTGATGGCGGCCGGCCGCGAGAACTTCCGCAAGTTCGTCTATGGCGGCGGCAGCTACCTGGCCTCCTGCGCCGGTAGCTATGTGGGGTCGCTCGGCATCATCGAGGCCGGCACCACCACCTCCAACCCGGCCATGATGGCCTACAACGGTTATATCGGCCTCTGGCCCGGCCTGGTGGACAACACCGGCCTGACCAACGCCTACCCCGATTATATCATCCCCGAGAACAGTCCGCTGCTGCAGTACGACAACTTCGGCGGCGACTTCCGCGTGGACAGCATCAAACAGTGGAACGGCCCGTATTTCTCCGGCTATGCATCGGTTCCGGGCACCGAGGTGCTGGCCGTCTTTGATTACCCGGCTTACCGGTGCCACAACCATCCGTCCATCATCTCCTACAAACCCTCGCCCTTCTGCGGCCGGATTACCCTGATCGGCGGTCATCCAGAGCAGTATGCGGACGGTCTGGAGGGGGCCGACCTGATGGATGCGCTGACCCGATACTCCCTGGATCACGTGGGTATCGCCAAGATCAAAGGCATCCTGCGCAACGGCGAGCTGCGCGCGATGACCAAGTCTACGTCGGACGATGATCCGGCCCACGCCAAGGTGGGCGATAAGCAGTGCCACCACTTTGCCTTCGGTCTGCCCGAGGGTGCGCGCAACATCCGCGTGCGCCTCGAGGTGCTGGAAGATTTCAACGTGAGCCTGCGGCTGGCCAAGGGTACCTTTGCCTTTGCGGAGGATGCGCAGTACCGCGTGGAAAACGGTAATTTGGTGAAAGAGATCACCTTTGACACACTCGAGGCCGGTACCTGGTATATCGGCGTGCAGTGCGAGGACACGGTCACCAACGATGCGTCAAGCACCTACGGCATCTCCTACAGCGGCAAGATTGCCGCGCTCAACGGAGCTCCTTACACGATTAAAGTCACTTGGGAATAGGAGGAACAGGCTATGAAAAAGATCTTTGCACTTTCCCTGATTGCGGCGCTCCTGATGGGCTGCCAGCAGATTGACAATAGAACCTCCGACGGCAGCGTGCTGACCGCCACCATCGCCCCCGCCACTCGCACCACGCTGGTTGAGGCAGGTGAGGGGTGTGCCCTCCACTGGGTGGCCGGCGACCGGATCGCCGTCATCAACGGCTCCGCCACGGCACTCTATCAGGCCTTCACGGGTTGCAGCGAGACCACCTGCTTTACCCCGGTGGCCGAACACTGCGCTA
>JAEEGL014492130.1_pt1 | contig 16889 bp, 14 predicted proteins | sample 9134231 | NCBI WGS metagenome assembly JAEEGL01 (sample SAMN16246548, study PRJNA631951) | gut metagenome | biome: gut microbiome; feature: rumen; material: fiber-attached | host: Bos | place: Iran: Karaj | collected 2018-10
AGAGACCTTGTATGGTATGGTAATCGAAGGCATAGATGAGCCACCCATCGTAAAGAACGGAGCATCAGAAAAATCAAACCGTACGGCCACATGTGTTCTTCCGGTATTATGCCAGTTTTTTGTGATTATCACTGTAGTACGATTCTTCATGTAGGCGGCACACTCATTTCTCCCAGATGGGAACATTGCTTCACCATCCTTGTTATAATAGTTATTCGATGCTTGGCTACTATGAATGTTTCCCCCACACATGAAATCCCCAGCTGTCGCAGCAATTTCTGCTTCCGTTCCATTTATGTCCATTCCGAAAGGTAACAAATCGTAATAATTTGCCTCTTTGTACCAATCTTCGTCTTGCAATTGCTCGGCTATCATTTTCGGATCAGAGAACTGATCCTTTGCGCTCCAATAGGCATGCGAGACTACATTATATGAACCAAAGAAGAACTCTCCATCTGGGTCATACTGCGTTATGCCGTTATTTCTCTTGAACATTTCAAGTTTAACTGTGGCCGGTCCCATAGTCTGATATGCCCACGTAGCGAAATCAGATGCGCGTAGTATATAGCTTCCGTGATGTTCCAAGTCATATGCCGCTACGACTTCCTTAGTGATATTATTTGCGTAATTATCTAAAACTGCTGGGTTTAGGAGATTTCCATCCTTCATTTGTTTAAGGAATCCGAAATTATAAAAAGTCCCCGTCCTCGTAGTTTCGCTCATGTTTAAGGTTATATCGGTCCTAACGTTGAAGTTGTAAAAGCTTTCGTCTACATTCTCAATTAATAAATACCAAGAATGAATATCATCATCTTTGGTGAAGTTATCGTTTATCGATAACGAATCGTATTGTTTATATTCTACGTAATCCGTAGAATTTTTATGGCGAACATATAACACGGGATGATACTTTGTTAAAGATATTGCTACCTCATTTGCATTCTTCAATTTATGCGTATCCACAATGCCGATATGAGATACATAATAATCATCGTCCGACAAAATACCAGAGCTACCATCTTCGTCAATCGCATAAATAAGGTCATCGCCAATAATCAAGTCATATTTTACGCCAGGATAGAAAGAATATGCGGTTAGTTTAAATGCGCCGCTTGCTCCATTTTCGCTAACGATATCTTGATAATAATAGACGCTTTGTGGATAGCAGCCATAAGAACTCTTGCTGCAGAATTGTTTTGATAAATAACTTCTTCCGGGAGTATAGTTAAAAACAAAATCTGCAAGATTAATATCAACTTCGTCTTCGGCTAATACTTCCTTTGTGTCTCTGTCTGAATATATCCCACGAAGCTCAATCTTATTTGTGATATTCATTGTCCCCAAATCGTCATTAAACTGACTTTTCGGGTAACCAACGATTATTTCTTCGCAAGACCAGTCTTCGTGGCAATATGGCGAAGTAGGGTAGTCGAAAACCGAACCTTCCCGTTTAATGACAATATACCCATCTTCGTTCGCAGTCAGTTCATTTCCCTCAAAATCCATCACCTTAACGCCATCAGGAAACTTGTCGGCCATTTCATATTCTTTGAGACCAATATAGTATTCTCCGTAGCCAGTATCATAATCTGTCTGATAGTAATCAATCGGGAAATCGCCCATGCCATTCATCGGAAAATATTCATTTGAACTACCGCGAAATACATATCTTACCCAAATGTAATCTTCTGCATTGTCGCCAAGAGAATCATAGGAAGATAGCTTATAGGCATATTTATTTATATTGTAGGTCAATCTACTCCAGGCATGAGTAACGTGTCTCGAGTAATGAAATTCCACTGGATTACTCGTTATATTGTTCATGGTCGCTTTCAAGAATGGATTATGGCTATAATCGGCATAATCAAATGTAGTCGTGTGCTCGTCTACATATTGTAGGTACGAATCAGTCGAGGTTACTTCGAAAGCTATCTGAATACTCCCCTCGACATTTGCATTAATTTCGAACGGCACTCTATTTACGAATTCAAATCTCTGAAAGTGAAGACTACCACCGTTAATAGCGTAATCCCAGTCATACTTTGATTGACCACTAAGGTTAGCGCTAATTGTAACGGCGTAGTTTGAATCGATGCAGTATATCTCGGAATTCATGACGTCATCTCTACAAGAATATTGCATTATGTCAAAAGGATTTGGAACGGATATTTTTAGCTCACCTGGCTCATAAGTGCGATCAACATTTTCATTACGATAGTTAACTTGTAGTTTTATAACCTTAGTAAATCTATCGTATGGAGTTGATTCATCGATTGTCCATTGCAAATTCGTTATTGGGTCTTTGCCATTATTCACGTCTTCGTCAAAGAACACAAGCTCGAGACTCCAGTCGTCAGGTAACTCTACGAGCGCATTCGCGAAATTAGCTCTAGTAATCAAAAAGCTGGCGGTTGCAATCATCAAAAAACCAACCAAACCCAAAATAACTCTTATTTTTGAAACACGCCTACGTGTTGCTCCCATAACAGTGGTCTCCATTTTAATGTTTTTATAAGACCACACTCACTTAGGGCAACTATAACATAAGCGTTATGGAAGCGCAATGCTAAATATCGGATAATGGTTCGATATCGGCGCCGAGTTTACGCAGGCGATTTGCGAAGTCTTCGTAGCCGCGCGCAATCGAATAAACATTGCGCAAAATTGATGTGCCAGGCGCACAGAGCATTGCAAGCATAATCACGACTGCTGGTCTCAAAGCCGGCGGCGCCATCATCTCGGCTGGACGCCAATTGGTTGGGCCAGTAATAAAGATACGATGCGCATCCAGAAGCTCAACTTTCGCATTCAGATTCGTTAGTTCCGTAGAATAAATCGCACGATTTTCAAACACCCAGTCGTGAATCATCGTACGCCCCTCGGCTGTCGCCGCCACAAGCGAGAAGAACGGCAAACTGTCAATATTCAGGCCAGGGAATGGCATCGGGTGAATTTTGTCGATTGGCGCTTTCAGATTCGAGCTCAAGAGTTTCACGTCGACCAAGCGCGAGCGGCCATTTTCGGATAGATACTCGTCGCTAATCTTCATTCTTTGTCCCATGCTGCGCAAAACTTCAAACTCAATTTCCAAGAATTCAATCGGCACACGCTTGACTTCGATTTCCGATTTTGTCGCTACGCCGGCGGCAATAAAGCTAATCGCCTCAATTGGATCTTCAGCTGGTGCATATTTTACGTCTTTATTAATCTTATCGACGCCATGCACGACTAGATTGGTCGTGCCGACACCGTCAATCTTAATTCCAAGTGCCTGTAGATAGAAGCATACATCTTGCACCATGTAGTTCGGGCTGGCGCCAACGATAGTAGTTTTGCCAGGGTAGAGCGCTGCCGCCATCACGGCGTTTTCTGTGACCGTATCACCACGTTCAATTAAAACAATCTTCTTGTCGCAAGCCTTGATGTTTTTAACCTTCGCAAGATAGAAGCCAGATTCGGCCTTAGCGTCAACTTCAAGACCAAATTCCTTTAGAGCATGTAGATGTGGTTCAACCGTGCGCGAACCGAGCGAGCAGCCACCGGCATAAGGTAATTTAAATTCCTTAAAACGATGGAGTAATGGTCCCATAAACATAATGATGGAGCGGGTTCGTCGCGCCGCCTCAATATCTAGCTTCTCGAGCTCCAGGCGCTTTGGTGGCGTAATCTTCAAATCGCGGTTATTGTTTACCCATTCGGTCTTTACGCCAATCGATTCTAGCACTTCGATGATGCGGTAAACCTCCTCGATATGCGCCAGATGTATAAGAGTAGTCGATTTATTGTTCAAGAGAGAAGCGCAGAGTAACCCGACCGCCGCGTTCTTAGAGGTATTTACAGTTACCTCGCCATGCAGTTTTTTGCCACCATGGATGCGATAGCCAGTCGTGGCGCCGTCGTTAACGGACACAATTTGGGTGCGCAAAGCCTTGCTAATTTTGCTAATTATCTCGAGGGAGGCATTTTGTTTGCCGTGCTCGATGCGGTTAATTGCTGATTGGCTCGTGCCGACCTTCTTTGCGAGTTCGACCTGAGTCATATTTTGGCGAGTACGCGCCGTAGCGATAAGCTCACCGATTTCAACCATGTAATCTGCTTGCTTCTTCATAATTCAAATATATCATGTAATGCATAAAAGCAATAATTAATCACAAAAAGTGTTGTAAATATTACAAAAATAGCGTTTCAAGCTACAGAGAGTACGCTATATATAGCGTGTCAAGCCCAAAAAACGCCCATCTGTTAACGTTGTATTATTTACATTTTCTATTGAAAAGCTATACATATAGCGTTAACATTATGACATCCAACGCTACATATAGCGTATAAGGTCAAAAAACAGAAATTGATTCAGGACGATGGAGGTTAAAAATGTTCAAGTCAATTCGAAAGCGTGATGGGAAAGTCGTCGCTTTCAATCAAGAGAAAATAACAGAAGCAATCGCAAAAGCCGGCGCCGCAACCGGCGAATTTGGTCATGATCGCGCCGCAAATATTGCAGAAAAGGTTGTTCGCGTTGCCCAAGATAAAATCAAGAGCCGCATCCCGACCGTCGAGCAGATTCAGGATATCGTTGAAGAAGTCCTCATGGAATCCGCCTTCAAAAATACCGCTAAAGCATATATCGAATACCGTGCCGAACGTACCCGCGTTCGCGAAGCCAAAACCAAATTAATGCAGACCTATAACACGATTTCTCAGCTCGATGCCGAAGAAGATTCCGACGTCAAGCGCGGTAACGCTAACGTCGATGGCAACTCTGCTATGGGTAAGATGCTCCAATTCGGCGCAGAAGGTTCCAAGGAATATGCCAAAATCTGCATCCTTAAGCCAGAATTTAGCTGGGCTCATGATCACGGTGATATCCACATTCATGATCTCGATTTCTTAGCAACCGGCACACTCACCTGCTGCCAAACCGACGTTCGCAAACTCTTTGAACGTGGTTTTAATACTGGTCACGGCTTCCTCCGCACTCCACAGTCCATCGGTACTGCCGCCGCTCTCGCTGCCATTATCCTCCAGGCCAACCAGAACGAACAACACGGTGGTCAGTCCATTCCTTATTTCGATTATTGTCTCGCCCCATCCGTCAATAAGACTTTCCGCAAATCTCTCAAAGAAAACCTCGAAAAATACGAAGAATTTACTGGCAAAAAGCTTAATATTACCATCAAGGATGACATTACTCTTGGTGACGATAAAAAACTCAAAAAAGCTAAAGTTCCAGAAAAAGTTATCGAAGAATCTCATAAAGATACCGAGCATCAAACGCTTCAGGCTATGGAAGGCTTCGTCCATAACCTCAACACGATGCACAGCCGTGCTGGCGCACAGGTGCCATTTACGAGTATCAACTTTGGTACTGACACGAGCCCAGAAGGTCGTCTCGTTTCCAAGATGCTCCTCGAAGCTACTATGAATGGTCTTGGCCATCACGAAACGCCAATCTTCCCAATCTCCATTTTTAAGGTCAAGGAAGGTATCAACTACAATCCTGGCGATCCAAACTACGATCTCTTTAAACGCAGTATGGAAGTTTCCGCCAAGCGCCTCTTCCCGAACTTTACCTTCATCGATGCGCCATTTAACCTCCAGTATTACAAGCCAGGTGATCCAGATACCGAAATTGCCACCATGGGCTGCCGCACGCGTGTCTTTGGCTCTTGCTTCCCAGAAACCGATGGCCACGTATCCGGCCGTGGTAACCTTTCCTTCACGACACTCAACCTTGTCCGTATTGGTATCAAGCATGGCATCTGTCTCGGCGAGCGCAAAGAAGCCGACTGGGATGGTTTCTACAAAGAACTCGACGAAAAGCTCAACCTCTGCGCCGAACAGCTCTTGCAGCGCTTTGAATTCCAAGCTAACCAAAAGGTCAAGAACTTCCCATTCCTCATGGGGCAGGGCAACTGGGTTGGTAGCGAAAAGCTTGGTCCAAATGACAAGCTTCGCGACGTCATTAAACACGGTACGCTTTCAATTGGCTTCATCGGCCTCGCTGAGACGCTTGTTGCAATGACTGGCAAACATCATGGCGAATCCGCCGAATCTCAAGAACTCGGTCTCGATATCGTCAGCCACATGCGCGAATTCTGCGACGAAAGAACCAAACGTCATCACCTTAACTTCTCGCTTCTTGCTACCCCAGCCGAAGGGCTTTCTGGTCGCTTCACTCGCATGGATCGCAAGGAATACGGCAAGATCAAAGGTGTTACCGACCGTGATTTCTATACCAACTCCTTCCACGTGCCGGTCTATTACCCAATTTCCGCTTTCGACAAGATTGACATCGAGGCGCCATATCATGCACTCTGTAACGCTGGCCACATTACTTATATTGAAATGGACGGCGATCCAAGCGACAATATCGAAGCCTTCGAATCCGTTATTCGCCATATGAAAGAAGCCGGCATTGGCTACGGTTCCGTCAACCACCCAGTTGACCGCGACCCAGTTTGTGGCTTCTCCGGCATCATCGAAGGCGACGTTTGCCCAGGCTGCGGCCGCCGCGAATGTGATGGCGAGTTTGGCTTTGAACGCCTCCGCCGCATCACCGGTTATCTAGTCGGCTCGCTCGAGCGCTGGAACGATGGCAAAAAGGCCGAGGAAAAAGCTCGCGTCAAGCACAATGTCAAAGCCGGCCAGTACGATGTTGATACTAAAGTTAAACGTGAAGCCAAAAAGGCCAGCGCTAAAAAAGCTGTCGGAAAGAACTAAATGCCAGCCAAAGGTGATTTAAATCCAAAAACTGTCGCCGAGCCAAAAGGCAGACGAAGCGTTAATCATCTTTGCGAACCACAACTTGATGTCCCAGAGGGGTATATCCGCCTCTCTGGCGACCTCGAGCACGATTCTATTGTGAACGGCCCGGGTCTCCGCGCCGTTTTGTGGACTCAAGGATGTCGCCAACATTGTCCGGGGTGCCAAAATCCCGAAACCTGGACTGAAGATCCAGAGGTTGGTGTAACTGTACCTATCGAGAAAGTCAAAGAAGAGCTTCGCGCTCTTAAAGGGCAGAGCGGCATTACATTTTGTGGTGGCGAGCCACTTTTGCAAGCCAAGGCTTGTCGCGAAATTGCCGAATTTTGTCATAAAGAGCTCGGTTGGAACGTTTGGTCGTTCACTGGCCTCGTTTACGAAAACATCCCGCACGACTCAGAGGCCTGGAAGTTTGTCCTAGAGCTCGATGCTCTTATCGATGGCCCATTCATTTTGCCGCAACGCGATCTTACGCTCAAATTCCGCGGTAGTCGCAACCAGCGTATTTTGCATCTCGACCACGGCAAGATAATTTCACAAGAATAACCCTAATATTATCTATTATATCATACTATGCGTAAAAAGTCAAGCAAAAGCGGAAAAACCGCCTATCTAGAATTAATCTGTAAATCATTTGCCGCTGCGCTATTAATTGGCCTCGGTGATTATGTGTTATTAAAACTCGGCAACCCACTTGGTCCAGTCTTATTTTCCTTTGGTCTTCTCGGAGTTTGCGTTCTTGGCGCCAATCTATTTACTGGCAAATGCGGCTTCCTTTTTGAAGATAAGATCAAGCCACTCAACTTAGCCCTAATTTTGCTTGGCAACCTTATTGCTGGCTACATTTTTGGTCTGCTATTTAGCGTCTGCGATGCCGATATTGTTGCGGCCGCCGAGGCAAAAGTCGCCAGCTGGGACTTTTCGTGGGCTTTCTTTATCCGTTCGATCCTCTGTGGCGTCATTATGTATCTTGCTGTCGCTATCTATCGCAGGGGCTCTAAGCTGGGCATCCTACTAGGCGTACCGCTCTTCATTTTCTGCGGTTTCCAACACTGCATTGCCAACATTATTACTCTTGGCGTTGCCCGCACTTTCAGCTGGACCATCGTCATTTGTATTCTCGGCAATTTCATCGGCTCGCTAGTAATTTGGTATCTTAGCCGTGATAAAATCAAGGCATGATTAAGCTCAAGCAAATTGAAAAAGCCGCTTTAGCTATCAACATTGCAATTATTCTTCTGGAAATCGCTGGTTTTTGCCACTCAATTCCAGTCCTCGGTTGGTGGAACCTCATTTACTATACAGAAGATAGCAACGCCATGATGCTTATTGCTTCAATTGTTTATTCCATCTATCTCATCCATCACATCAAAAACCCGAAATTCAAGCTGCCATCTTGGCTCCAAGCGCTCAAATACATGGCGACATTGTCTGTAGCCGTGACACTATTAGTAGCTCTTACGATTTTGCCGTGGTCCATGCACGTTAGCCTCTGGACGTTATTAACTTCCGGATCGATGCTATATCACCATACGCTTTGTCCGATTCTCGCGCTTGTATCGTTCGTTTTTCTAGAAAAATACCAGCTAAAAAGCGCCACCAAGATTGCGCAAGCCCTCATTTTCACGCTCGTTTACGCCACTATCATGATTCCGCTCAACATTGCAAAACTGGTGGTAGGTCCATATCCATTTTTAATGGTTTACAAACAGCCAATTTGGGCCTCTATTCTCTGGGTAGTTGTTATTATGGGTGGCGCCTTTGGGCTCGCAAAAATAATCGCTATTTGCAACCAAAAATTTTCAAAAGCTAGTTAAATCCAACAATTTTTTGCGCGGTTTTATACCCCACGCGCATAATCATGCGTCCGCTCTTTCCGGGCAGATTCGTTGCTACCCCTAGCGGCGTATTGCGCAAGCGGTAGAACAGCATTTTGTCTTTTTTCTTCATGTAGTTCCACAAGTTCTTTTTCTTGCGGAGTGCGTCTTTTGAGCCATCAAGCGACAATATCATCGATGCTACCGTCATAACTTTATCCAAATAAATCAGCATATATTTGCGCAGCCGCGGACTTTTACCCCTAAAATCTTGCTTGGCCATGATATCAATCATGATTTTGTTTACGCGAATCTGTTGATCGATGCGCTTAATGATATTGTTCTCGTTCACGGATTGATCTGCCCGCCCAATAAAATAGTGGTACAAATCCACGTCCATATAGTAGATTTTTTCAACGTACGGCAACGGCTGGAAGGCAAAAATATTATCTACATAAAAGGTATGACGCGGCAGTTTAATCCCGCAATCGCGTAGCATTTTTGTGCGGTAGAAAATATTATGCATCAGCAAATACTGCGTCTGCGTCATGTGGCCGACTTCGTCCCAGCCAAAAATCTCGTTGCGCGGGAACACGTGACGGAAACGCATGGTCTTTTTATGGCGTTCGCCAACCTTATCGTAGATAAAGTTTGCCAAGAACATATCAACCGGCGTGCCCGCCATTTCTAATTTCACCATTCGGCGCACCACCTTCACGAATGCGCGCGAATCAACCCAGTCGTCGCTATCGACAACCTTGTAATAAACGCCTTTTGCACGCCTTAAGCCAGTGTTTACAGCTGCGCCATGACCGCCATTTCTTTGATGAATTGCACGCACGATATTAGGATATTTCTCCGCATATCCATCGGCAATTTCGGCTGTGCGATCAGTTGAACCATCGTCAATAATCAAAATCTCAATATCTTCGCCGCCTGGCAAAAGTGACTGAATACACTTTTCCATGTAAGCCTCAGAATTATAGCAAGGAATTGCAACAGATAAGATTTTCACTATTTAATCATACCATATCTACAAAATTGCCAGTATGCTATCATTAAATTAAGGTTATGTTTAGTTTAGGAGTATCAATGTTCCCGTTACTAGTGATAGCAGAGCAACAGTGCCTAGATACGATGCTTTTTGGCACCGTCTGCGACGATTGTGAGGGCGGCCCAATCTTAAAAATAATATTATTCGCCGTAAAAATACTTACTATCGGATTTGGCATCCTCGCCACCATCGGTATTATCACGTTTGGCGTCCAATATCTTACTGCTCGCGATAACGAAGGCCAGCTCGCTCGTGCTAAAAAGCGCCTCATTGACGTCGTTATTGGCATCGTCGCCTATGGCATGATGTACCTCCTACTTGAATTATTCTTACCTGGCGAAATCATGAATATCACCTTAACGGAGTCTTCAACGGCTTGTCCTCAAGCAATTTTATCCGACCCAATCCCATTACAGAGTAGTCCAGGCGGTGGTGGTTCGGCGCCAAGCACATCTGGAACTAGCCAGCCAGCCTCTAGTGGCACCTCGTCGCAGCCATCTACTCAGACACCTTCGTCTAAGGCTGAGGCCATCGCAATCAATGCAGTCAGCGCCGCTTGGCCATACCAATCTGGACAATACGCTGGAAAATGTAAAAATGCCGCCGGTCAGTATGTAAGCTGGAATAAAAAGAAGGTATTCGGCGACGATACTAAATATTGCGGTTATGGTCTCAAACCAGAGAATGAAGCTATCTATAAAAAGGCCTACAATAAGTCTTCTATAAACGATAGTTATTTCAAGAGCCACGTCCAAGATTGCGTCTACTTCCTCAAGGCAATTATTGTCTATACCGGCGTAGATACCAAAGACAGCTTCCCGAGCAGCCCGAAAAGTCAGCGTAACTATCTCGAGAAGAAGACCAAAGGTTCAAATCCGACCTGGAAGGAAATCCCGAATAATGGTAACACCAAGAATCTTCAGCCGGGCGATGTCTTTGCGAATAGTACGCATGTCATGATTTATGTCGGTAAATATGGCGGTAGCTACGGCGATATGGTTGGCGCCTCGGCCAGGACTTGGTCAGCACGCATCCATAGCGCATATTTCAAGAATCAAAAGAGTGGCGAAAAATTTAGAATATTTAGGTACATAAAATGAGATTAGATGGTATAGATCCTAGAAAGAAAAAAGCAATCTTTATAGCCGTTGGTGGTGTCATATTAGTGCTCGCCATTGTCTCCATAATCTTGGTGGCAACACCGGCTGGAAGAGACTTAGCCGAAGGCGGCGCCGAATATGCTAGTGACCGCGAATTTGACGAGGATGCCAATGAATATTGGGAAAAATATCCTATCATCAGCTATCTTCCAATCATAGAAAATACCTATCGTATCGATTATGGTGAATGTGAAACTAGCGAAGACGAATTTTGTATCATGATTTCTGCCAACACGCAGGCCGCTCGCGAAAGAGCTCTTCGGGACCTCTATAATGCCGAGAGTAACTTCTCTGGTAAGTATAAGATCGAATACTTTGAATACGAGCAGTAAATCTTTTAAAAAAGAAAGACTCCCCGACGATTGGGGAGTCTTTGACGCTCAAGATTCCTTAACTATTTCGGCCTTAACGCCTTCTGCATGCGAGCCGTACAGACTCCTGAAAATGTCCCACCACAAATCTGCATATTCGTTCAATTCTTCTTTGCTCAGCTTGTCCGGATTGACTTCCGGAAAAAAGTCTTCGATAAACGCGCGCGCTATGCTGAGCTTAAACTTTTCGTCAAGCTCTTGCGTAAAACCGACTGGCTTGTAATTTAGTGTTTCTGTCACTTCCGGCGCTTTTGCCTTTTTCCTTCTGGACAGCCACTTGAACATAGTTTCACCCCCTTAATTATGAATCCTGATTGTAAAGAACCAATAGTATTATTTTATCATAAACACTATATTTTGTCAACGTTAGGGTATAATTGAACTGATGGGGAAAAAGCACTCAGTAGTCATCAAAATAGTCGGTTTTATAGCCGCAGTAACTCTGGTAGCGTTGCTCGTATTCTCTGGGCTAAGCTTTTTTAGGCCGTCATATTTAAAAAATCAAATTGGTTCAGCTGAGCTCAGCAAAGTCACCGAGCCAGACAGAGATTTTACCATTAGTATAGTTGGTGACATCTCTTTAGCGGACAACTGGGAAGTAATGCCTTGGTATGATCGCCGCGGCAAAGGCGTAAATGGTATTTTGTCAGACGAAGTTCTTAAAATCATGCGCGAAAGCGATTTTATGGTCGCAAACAGTGAATTTACGGTTAGCAATCGCGGCTCCAAAACACCTGGCAAATACTATACTTTTCGTGCCAAACCGGAGCGTCTGGCGATTTACGGCGATATGGGCGTCGATCTTGTCACGCTCGCCAATAATCACGTTTACGATTTTGGGCCACTCGCCTTTAATGACATGCTAGACAGTTTCGACGCTATTAAAATGCCGCATGTCGGAGCTGGCAGGAATCTCGAAGAAGCCAAAAAGCCGTATTATCTAACTCTGTCGAATGGCTATCGCATTGCATTTGTAAATGCTACGCGCGCTGAAAAATGGGGCATCGATACCCCTGGCGCAACGGCAACTTCTGGTGGCGTTTTACTCTGTTATAATACCGCCGAGTTTATCGATACTATCAAGACCGCCAAAGCCAACAGCGATTACGTTATCGCCATCATCCACTGGGGCACCGAAGAATCGCATCGTCTGGAGCAGGTTCAGAAAACTACCGCCAAAGATTACCTCAACGCAGGTGCCGATATTATCGTTGGCGGCCACGCCCACACGCTCCAGGGCATCGATTACAATGGCGGCAAGCCGATTGTCTATAACCTCGGCGATTTCATCTTTAACGACGAAACCGAAGACACGGGCATTCTACAGATTAAGTTTCTCGCGGAAGGCGGAGTAAAGTTTTATTTCTTGCCTGGCCAACAGAAGAGTGTCTTTACGAGCTTACTTTCAGGCGACGCACGCATTCAAAAAATCAATCAGATTCTATCTTGGGATGGTTCGAACGCCCGCATCCTCGATGACGGCGAAATCGTTGCGAAATAAACAAAAACCCGCCGAAAAGGCGGATCGATTACTAACCGTGGTGGGCCTTACTGGGCTCGAACCAGTGACCTTACGAATGTGAATCGTACGCTCTAGCCAACTGAGCTAAAGGCCCGTAGCCACATTTTACCACAAGACGTCGCCTAGCGTCAGTATCCCCCTAGTCTTTTGCTATAATAGCCTTAAGATTGGAGCGAGGAGCATGAAAAAACGTCTAAAAACCCCGAATTGGCGTAGTTATATCAAGCCTTTTCTGATTATTTTTGCTATTTATTGCCTAGCGATGCTTGCTATTTGGCATGCCGGCGTATCTTATGCGGACGACGCTGGCCGCGCAATCACAGGGAAGGGGTGGACCTCCGATTTTAACCGCTATTCTTCCTCAATTCTGTCGTTTTTGTTTATTCAGATGCGTTTTAGTCTCGTAGACATCTCTCCGCTTGCCCAGATTATCGCGATGGCAATCTTGACTATTGCCACCCTCATTCTCGTCGAGCTCCTTGGCGATAAAAAGAAGCTTTCCCACCTTATCGTTGGCACTTTTGCTGGCCTTACGCCTTTTACACTCAATCTTTGGCTCTATAAATTTGATGCCCCATGTATGGCGCTCGCTTTTCTTGCTAGCGTCTTGCCTTTTTTACCAAAATTCAAGAAAACTTGGCAATTCGCCGTTTTTGCCTTTGGTTGCCTACTAATCACTCTCACCTCATATCAGGCCCTCACAGGCGTATTTCTGTTCTTACTACTAGCGCTCGCTTTTTACGATTATCTCGATCAAAAACGCTTCGACTGGCGACGCGTCGCATCTGGACTTGGCGCCTTTGTGGCGGCCCTACTATGCTTCAAGATACTACTCCCGGAGCCGCAAGGCTATCGCTCACTTGAAATCCTGGCACTTGGCGACTTTATCCCTGGCGTTTTTCGTAATGCGGCCCATATTTTTACCCATATTTTCGCTTCTTTTGGCTGCAATTGGCTCATATTCTTATCTCTGGCTATTATTGCCTTCCTAGTCTCAGTTTTCCTCAATTCCAGGCGTAAAGGTGCCAAAAAAGCCCTCGAAGTAGCCGTTTCGGCCATATTTGTCGTTATTTCCATTCCTGCTTCTTATGGCATTTATCTCGCCTTATCTGATGCGCCATATAACCCGCGCTCACTAATAGGGGTCGGCGTGGTCATATCTGTCATCGCCATTCTTTCGCTTCGCGGTAAATATCATCAGATTCTCGCTATTCCAAGCGTTATATTAGTCTATCTGTTCTGCGTTTACGCTTTTGCTCTTGGCAATGCGCTCAAATACCAACAGGATTATGCCGATTTTCGTAATTCTGAGCTCGCTATTCATCTTAGCGACCTTCATCCTTCCCAGATTGAACTTTCGAAATATAAGGTCCAAATTCAGGGAAATATTGGCCTCGCCGAGCAAAACAAGCACTTGGCCGACCTCTATCCACTAACGCGCGAGATTATTGACGCACATCAAACCGGTCTCAGCAGCTATACTTGGGGTTCTTGGTCGCTTCATACAGATTACGGCCTCACCTATAATCATCTTGGATATCTTGACGAGCCATACGATTGCGCCACCATGGAAACCAAGTATGACGGCTATTATGAACGTATTTCCGAAAAAGACGACCTCATCTGTATAGAGGTAAAATAAAGATTTTATGTTATAATATGTTCAATGAATCTAGATTTTGACGCCCTAAAAACCGAAAAACAAGAAATAACCGACTTTTTGAGCCAGCCAAATGCTTACGCTGACCCAAATTTTGCTGCCAAAAATCGCCGTCTTCAGGAGCTAGATGAGCTACTTGCGCTCGGCGAAAAACAAATTCAACTCCAAAACGATATCAAAGAGGCCGAAAATGACCCAGAACTCGCCGAAATGAAGCCTGACCTCGAGAAAGAGCTTACTGATGTCGAGGCGAGACTCTCCGAAATGCTCATTCCGCGCGACCCTAATGACGATAAACCGGCTATTATCGAGATTCGCGCTGGTGCCGGTGGCGATGAGGCTTCTCTCTTTGCGGGTGACCTTTACCGTATGTATCTCCGCTACGCCGAAACTCACGGCCTTAAAGTTGAACTTCAGTCCGAATCTATCAATGATGCCGGTGGCTACAAAGAGGTAATCTTCCGCGTATCTGGCGATCAACCTTACGGCAAACTCAAATTCGAAGGTGGCGTTCATCGCGTCCAACGCATCCCGGTAACAGAGAGCCAGGGGCGCATTCATACCAGTACCGCTACTGTAGCTGTTCTACCAGAGGCTGAAGAGCACGACCTTGAAATTAACCCAGAAGATCTTCGTATTGATATCTATCGCTCCGGTGGCCATGGTGGCCAGGGCGTCAACACTACCGACTCCGCTGTCCGTATTACGCATTTACCTACTGGTCTCGTTGTCGCCATGCAAGACGAGCGTTCCCAGCAGCAAAACCGTATCAAAGCTATGACGGTTCTTCGCAGCCGTCTCCTAGAGCGCAAAATTGCCGAAGATCGCGCCAACGCCTCTGATGCCCGCAAATCTCTTATTGGTACCGGCGACCGCAGCGAAAAAATCCGTACCTATAATTTTCCGCAAGACCGTATTACCGATCATCGTATTCATTACAACCGCAGCAACATTTCTGCCGCCATGAATGGCGACATCGAAGATATTATTGAGGCACTTCAAGCCCATGAACGTGAGCTCTTGGCTGAAAAATAGCCCTATCGACCGCTTAGATTCAGAGCTAATCGTCGCGCACTACATCGGGAAAGACCGCATTTTTTTGCACGCCCACCCAGAATACGAATTTACAGAGGTGGAACTATCGAATATTCACTCAGCCGCGTCGCGTCGCACCTCTGGTGAGCCACTTGCCTATATCTTGGGCTACAAAGAGTTTTATGGCCGAAATTTTAAAGTCACCCCAGATACGCTTATTCCGCGCCCAGAGACCGAGGCGTTGATTGACCTTGCAAAAACTCTCAATCCATCAAATATTCTCGACGTAGGGACGGGAAGTGGTTGCATTGCCATCACACTTGCGCTTGAAATGCCAGAAACAGAGGTAAAAGCAGTTGATATTTCGCCAGAAGCCCTTAAAATTGCCCAAGAAAATGCCCAAAAACTCGGCTCAAACGTCACTTTTTATCAGTCCGACCTCTTAGAAAACACCCAAAAATATAATCTTATAGTCGCAAATCTCCCCTATGTCGACAAAAACTGGGATTGGCTCGGTAAAGAATTGGATTTCGAGCCAAAAACCGCTCTTTTTGCCGAAGATGGCGGTCTCGCTCTCATCAAAAAGCTCATCCTACAAGCTCCTACCCACCTCTGTAAAGATGGCCATCTTCTCCTAGAGGCCGACCTAAGTCAGCATCAAAAAATTGCCGACTTCGCCGCCGACAATTCTTTTAAACTTATTCCTAGTGACCGCCAAAGTTTGGCTTTATGTTTGGCGCTATCCGACTAGCCGCCCCACTTGACATATGCGGTGCTGGTGCCGGCGCTGCGCCACCTCCAGCCGGGGTGTATTTTTTACTCCACCAGAGAAACGCTCCGCCTGAAAGGCCCGATAGCTTGAAGCTTGTCTCTGCACGTGCGTCTCTGGGGTCTTCGCCATCGAATTATGTACATTTGATGGGGTTTTCATTACCTCAACCTCGCCATTCATGGCTTGCATACCTTTATCAAACTTCTGTAGCCCCTGTTTATGCATCTTAATGTTTGCTTCTTGCAACGTCATCTGATTGCCACTCCCAGCCTCACCAGTCGCTTGCTGCATTCTTGCCACCGCATTCTGCTCTTGAACGGTCATCGCCCGCTCGTATCTATTGCCTTTTTGTGCAATCGACGAAACCTTATATGCCTGGATATTCTGGCGATTATGTTCCATCTTGCGTCTATCGGCAAATGTTTCATGATTTAGGTTATTTACATCTAGATACCCCTCTTTTTGCGCTCTCGCAAAGGCGCCGTTATGCACGACATCTTTCGTATCGGTCTTTACAATCCGATTGATTAACTTCGTATTTAATCTTTGAGTGTATCCCATATTAACCCCATTATACCACTTATGTATAACATAATTTGCGCTAATGGTAAATTATATCAAAATGGTATTGACAAAAATCAAAATGTTTGATATAATAAATCCAGCTAATTGCAAGACTGCGAAAGGCTTTAGCAAGAGGCGCAAAGTTAACAAATCAGATCATTACTGCATACAA
>JAEEGL010413111.1_pt1 | contig 16888 bp, 9 predicted proteins | sample 9134231 | NCBI WGS metagenome assembly JAEEGL01 (sample SAMN16246548, study PRJNA631951) | gut metagenome | biome: gut microbiome; feature: rumen; material: fiber-attached | host: Bos | place: Iran: Karaj | collected 2018-10
CCCCATGTAACACGCATTACATCATCGTTCTCATACTGGATAGAAGATGTTGTAACTGAAATCTTAGAAGCGTACTTCTTGAAGTTCTCAGGAAGACGGCTTGAATACATAACTGTAAGGTTAGGCTCAGGTGAAGGTCCCATGTTCTCAAGTGTGTGAAGGAATCTGTAGCAGGTTCTTGTAACCTGGTGACGTCCGTCAAGACCGATACCACCAACCTCAAGAGTAGCCCATACAGGATCGCCTGAGAAGAGCTGGTTGTAAGACTCGATACGAGCAAACTTGACCATACGGCACTTCATTGTGAAGTGATCGATGATCTCCTGAGCCTCCTGCTCTGTGATGATTCCCTTTGCAAGGTCACGTGAGAAGTAGATATCAAGGAATGTAGAAACACGTCCTACAGACATAGCAGCACCATTCTGTGTCTTGATAGCTGCAAGATAACCGAAGTATAACCACTGAACAGCTTCCTTAGCTGTACCAGCTGGCTTAGAAATATCGATGCCGTAAATAGCAGCCATTTCCTTCATGCCCTTAAGTGCATTAATCTGATCTGTGATTTCCTCACGAAGCTGGAAGTCATAACGTCTCATACCCTGACGCTCTGTAGCTGCAAAATCTGCTTGCTTTTTCTCGATAAGATAATCGATACCGTAAAGAGCTACACGACGGTAGTCGCCGACGATACGTCCACGTCCGTATGTATCAGGAAGACCTGTAAGAATTTTATTGTGACGGGCTTTCTTCATCTCTGGTGTGTAGATGTCGAATACACCCTGATTGTGTGTTTTGTGATATTTAGTAAAGATTTCATGAAGCTTTTCACTAGGCTCATAACCATACATTCTGCATGACTGCTCAGCCATTGTGATACCGCCAAATGGCATAAAGGCTCTTTTAAGAGGCTTGTCTGTCTGAAGACCAACAATCTGCTCTAAGTCCTTTGTTTCCTCTGAAATGTAACCTGCACCATGTGAAGTAAGTGAAGAAACGATGTCAGTATCCATATCAAGTACGCCACCCTTTGCACGCTCAGCTGCCTGAAGCTCCTGAAGCTTGCCCCAAAGAGTATTAGTAGCGTCTGTTGGATCTGCTAAGAAAGATTCATCACCATCATATGGTGTGTAGTTTTTTTGGATGAAGTCGCGGACATCAATATTGTCTCTCCATACGCGGCCTTCAAATCCATCCCATTGCTCGAAATTGTGATTTGCCATTATAAATCCCTTTCTAACATTATAAAAAATAAGTGGTTGTCTATTTCTAGCTTTAAAAAACTACAAATAAACAAAGTAACAACAATTGGCTAGCTGGGGTCTTGTTAAACACAACTTATGGACAGTTAGTAGCGCCTAACACACTAGCTGTTGTATACTATACCATAAGTCTGACAAAAAAATATCAATGTATCTCATTAAGTACATAATTGTGACGTTTTTACATTAAAACATTTAATGCGGGAATTATCTGAGAAGCCCAAAAATGTGAAGGAATTGTGAGAAAATTTTAAGTAGCCAGCAGGCATTCTGTTTGATAAAATAAGTTTATAAACTGGAGAGAGGGGGCTCTTTTATATGTATGACTATATTGCTATAGAACGAAAATATGGCAGTGGTGGACATTCGATTGCTGCTGAGTTGGCTAAGCGATTAGGATATCGTTTGTACGACAGAGGAGTTGTTGTTGAAACTTGTAAGAGAATGGGGTTGTCTTATGACCAAGTGTCAGGAATGGATGAGCAGACCCCAGTAAAAGCAATTTTTAAGGCACCTGGCGATCATCTTTCATTGGAAGAACAGATTTACAACACAGAGGTTAGCATTATTAAAGAGGCTGCTGATCAACCAGGTTGTGTATTTGTAGGACGTTGTGCAAGTGAGATATTAAAGGACAAAAAGGTTCTCAAGGTATTTATCACAGCTGATACAGATTATAGAATGGATCGTTCTATTTCCGTTGAAAAGAATGAGCCAGACAAGGCTGAAGAAGTTATGAATAAGTTCGATAAGAAACGTGAGAAATTTTTCACCACACACTCTGGTCAGAAATGGGGTTCTCCAGAGTACTTTGATTTGATTATCAATTCTGGTAATGTAGGTGTTGATGCGGCTATAGCACTACTCGAGGCAGCAGCAAAGGCATAATGCCTACTGCAGCGCCTGCTTTATAAAGTGCAAATAATCCTCAGCTAGAGGATTTAGGCATTTGGTGTTATCCCAAATAGCTACATAATGTGAAGCAAAATCTAGCTTACAAGATGCATTGTGATTGGAATCTAAAAGAGAATTCCATTCGCTGGCGATGGTGAAGCAGCGACCAGAACGAAGGAACAATTCTACCGAATCCATGCTGTCTAGGTACATTATTTCTATTGGGGTAGTTCCAAGCAATTCTTTTAGATTTGAAATATATTTATCTTTAAGGACATTAGGCAAATTCTTTGGAAGGAATAGCGTAGTGTCCTTAATTTTTTGCATATCTGTCTGCTCTGTGGCAAATCCAGGATGTTTTTTGTTTGCAACTAAATAATGAGGGATGGCCTGCTTAGTGAGCTGCAAATGCTTATAGCTTTTTAACGCATCTGCAAACTCTTCCTGACAAATGACTATTTCACCATTTTCAATTGATTTCTCAAACTCAGAGGCCTCAATGAAATTAGGAAAATGATGGAAATTTGGATACTTGAGCATGTAGTTGCCAGTTGCTTCAACTATCACATCTGGAGTTCTGATGCCTCTCAAGAAGTTGATAATGAGAGGACTTTCTGTAGCCTTTAGATTAATAGCTGCAATTGTATCGTTATAAATATTTCTACACTTTTTTAGTCCATTAAAATAAATCTTACCTGCTTCGGTAAGAGTAATATTGCGTTTAACCGAACGGTCGAAAAGCTTTATACCAAGGTCGTCCTCTAAAGAATTAATGTGTCTTGTGACGGCAGGTTGGGAAATGAAGAGCTCTTCGGCTGTTTTTGTGTAGTTTAAGGTTTCTGCTAGATTTAAAAAGCAGGTGATGTCTTGTAGTGTCATGGTGCCCTCCTGTGTACGGGAAGACTCAGCCATTGTATATTGCCGGCGGCAATGGGCTGAGTCGTGGCAGACAGGCAACTCCAGCAAGCGGGGCCTTCCTGTCTGCTTTTATTATACCATTTTTGTTATAACGAATCCAGTATCGGTATTAGAAACAGAACCCCTAGGGCATTATCATTTAGATAGTAAGTAAAGGTCATTTCTAAGGAGGATTTTATTATGACAAGAGAAGAGTTAGTAGCAAATTTAATCGAGTTTGCAGCACTTGCATTTAAGGTAGATGCTAGCACACTTTCAGAGGATACAAATCTTAATGAGCTTGGAACATCTTCAGTTCAGCGTGTAGCTATGTCAGCTTCAATCGAAAATGAGTATGACGTTATGATTCCAGTTGCTCGTTTTGGAAACTTTAAGACAATCGGAAAGCTTGCTGATTTCGTATTAGAAGAAGCAGAGTAAAAATATAAGGGGAAAATAAAATGGTACATAATGTTAAATTAGGAAAAAACTTAAGAAGTGTTTCCATTGTAGGTATCGGTGCAACACCATTTATGAATACTATTACCAATAAGACATATCATGGTATTACAAATGGTGAGCTTTTTGGTCATGCAGCACTTGATGCTATGAAGGATGCTCACATTGAGCCAAGAGATGTTCAGTATTTCTTCCATGGTTCAGCAAATCCACATGTAATGTTTCACGCTATCACTCCAAACCTTCAGGTTGCTGATTGGTTTGGTATGAGAGGAAAGGGTTCTATCTCTCATTCAGAGGGCTGCTGTACAGGATATATCGCTCTTGAAGAGGCTGTTTTTGCAGTAGCATCAGGAGCTTATGATATTGTACTTACTGGTGCCTGTGATATGGGTACTGGTATGCCTGATGGCAATACACCAGATCACATGAGAGTTGAGCTTTCAACAGAAGTACTTTTCCCAGATTTGGATTCTATTTTCGATAGAGCCTATGGTCGCTACTTAGGCGGTGGTCCAGGTATGAATCACGACGACTGGATCAACTTATATGCTCATGAAAACAACCTTACACCAGATCAGGTTGATGATGTTTTAAATCACCAGTCTTATCATATGAGACGTGCAGGTGCTCTTTGTCCACGTGCAATCCGTCGTACAACATTTGACGATATGGCAAAAGAGGCTGGATATGATGATGTTTGGGAATTCATGAAGAGCCCACACAATCCAAAAATGACACAGTACCTAAGAACCAGCTCAGATTCTTGCGTAGCTGATGGTGCAGCAGCATGTATCGTTGTTCCAACTGAGATTGCACATGAGTTTACAGACAAGCCAATAGAGGTACTTGCAACAGGTGCATCAGTACTTGATGCTATCGTTCCACACCTTGAGAAAAAGGCTACAGCTGAGGCTGCTCGTCAGGTATTTGAAGCAACAGGTCTTACAGCTGATGATATGGACCTTGTAATGGTAAATGACTTTATCGGTTCTTCTGCATTCCTTGCAGCAGAGGAAATTGGATACCTTCCAAAGGGTGAAGGCTGGAAATATGTTCTTGATGGACGTACAGCATTTGATGGAGACAAGCCAATTAATACAAACGGTGGTCGCACATCTTATGGTCATGCCTTTGGTGCATCAGGCCTTGCAGATATATTTGAAGCAGTTACACAGATGCGTGGTGAGGCTGGACTCCGCCAGGTTAAGAAGCTTCCAAAGCACGTATTCTTACGTGGATTTGGTGGTGCGCAGAATGTCCGTGCTACTATTCTTAGAGCAGGATTTTAAGGAGGAGTAAAAATGGATAATTTAAATACAATCAAAACTGAAGACTTCTGGAATCCTGAGCACATTGTTGAAAAATTCTGGAATGGTCTTGCAGAAGGAAAAGTTTACGGCAGAAAATGTAAGGAATGTGGTGCTATTGAGTTTCCACCACACCTTGCATGTAATGAATGTGGATACCATGAGACAGAGTGGGTAGAGCTTAGCGGAAAAGGTACACTTAAAAGCTTCGTATTTACAGGTATTTTAAATGCTCGCCTTGAGCTTGAAGACAAGGGGGTTAAATACGTTTGCGGTGAGGTTCAGTTAGAAGAAGGACCATCTATCAATGCAATTATTCTTGGTATTTCAAAGAAAAAGGGTAGAGAGATTGAGCCAAAGCTTCCTCTTCCTGTAAAGCCAGTGTTCTTTGACATGGGTAGATACAAGACTCTTTTCTTTGAGCTTGACGAAGAAAACTAAATAAGCAATCATCGTTTTTCTCATTTCATATGGACAGACAGAAGGAAATTAGCCTTTTGTCTGTTCATTTTTTTTTCATTATGCGGTGTTATAATACCCAGAATGGGAGAAATATGGTGGGAGGTTTGTATTGAGAGGGAAAAGCTTAAAAGGGGATCACGGTCTTGCGATTGCAGGCTTATTTGTCCTTCTTGGAGTGATATTGAATGTCATTCTTGCATATATAACATATAGGTTAAATTTGCCTATATTTCTAGATACAATAGGTACCGTAGTTGTTGCATGTGTAGGTGGTACTTACCCGGGTATTCTTACTGCAGTTCTTAGTAGTATTCTATGCTGCTCATTTAACAGGGTGTCAATGTATTTTTCAGTAGTAAGCATTGGCGTTGCTCTGCTGTCTTCATTGTATGAGCGAAAATATTCAAACAGAGGTTATTTATATAAGCTTTATTTTGCTGTGGCTACTGGTTTTATGGCAGGTGGATTTACTGCATTTATTCAGTGGCATCTATTTCTTGCGCCTCAAAATACAGAAATTGCAAAAACTATAGGGGATTTTTCAGAAACTACAGGGCTTCCTTATGTTGCGATTTTTGTGTTTGTTAATATCATAATTGATATTTTGGATAAAGGAATTTCTGTGGGAATTGCTCTAAATATACTCTATTTTATCCCTCAAAAAATAAAACATGCAGTTAAATATGGTGGCTGGAAGCAAAAACCACTGTCCAACCAGGAGCTTGACCAAATAAAGGAATGGAGTCAAACCACTAAACATCCTATGAGAAAAAGGCTTACAAAGCTTTTGTTCATAGTATCAGTGGTGGTTATTATCATCATGTCCTTTATTGAGATAAGTATGTTTTTCACAAAAGATATGCAGGAAAAGGAAAAGCATGCGGAAATTGCAGCAAAGTTTGCAGCTTCCGTAGTAGATCCTGAGTTAGTTGATACATATATAAAAGGTGGAGATGAAGTAGAAAGCTATGTGGAGACTAAAGAGTCCCTACAGAAAATTCGAGATAATGCGGCAGGTGTAATACGTTTATATGTTGTAAAAATCAAAGACGATACCATGGAGTATGTCTTTGATTTGGATGCAATAATAGCCCGTCAATATCCAGGTAAATCAGTGGAAATCAATGGACATGAGAATGGTGAAATTGTTTCTTTAGAAGAAGCATTTATGGAGCACAAAGACAAATTCGATGCAGGAGAATCCATTCCGCCAACCAAGGTAAGTGGACCTGCGGGCCTTATGGTTGCAACCTTCTGTCCTGTGCTAAATGATAAGGGACAGTGTGTTTGTTATGCTATTGCTGAGGTTTCAGTTCGATATGTTACCGATTATCTTTTTGAATTTGTATGGAAAATAATGGCATTGATGCTTGGAATTGTTATTGCAATTTTGGCATATGGAATGTGGAATACCAGTATTTATTTGGTAAATCCTATAAGCCGCATGAGTATTTGCGTTGAGAGCTTTATCAAGGCTGGAGTCAGTCAATCTGAGATTGACAAGGCCGTAAAGGAATTAAGAAAAATTAATGTTCAAACAGATGACGAAGTAGAGAAGCTATATAAAGCCATTTGTGATATGGCCCTTAATCAGGCTGAACAGATTCGAAGCATCAGGCGCATTACGGAATATACAACAAAGATGCAGGATGGACTTATTGTTACAATGGCAGACCTTGTAGAAAGAAGTGACGCCAACTCTGGCTCACACATTCAAAAGACATCCGCTTATGTAAAAATAATTGTGGAAGGACTTCAGAAAAAGGGCTATTACCTTGGAAAGGTTACACCTAAGTTTGTGTCAGATGTAATTCGAAGCGCACCACTACATGATATAGGAAAAATCAATATTCCAGATAATATATTGAAAAATGCTGGAAAATTGACTAGTGAAGAAAAAGAGATTTTAAAGACCCACACAATAGCTGGAAAGAGAATAATGGAAGACGCTATAAGTACAATTTCAGGAGAGAATTATCTGAAGGAAGCGAGAAATATGGCAGCCTTCCATCATGAAAGATGGGATGGAAATGGTTATCCAGAGGGACTACATGGAGAAATCATTCCGCTGTCTGCTCGAATTATGGCGGTGGCAAATGAATTTGATAATTTAACCTCTACAGGGGTTGATGGAAGAGTGTATACCTTTGAGGAAGCTGTAAACATGATAAAGGATGCTTCGGGAAGCAGCTTCGATCCAAAATGTGTTGAAGCATTTATGGATGCATTGCCAGAAATCAGAGTTGTATATAGGAAATACAACAAGTTACGTGGAAATAGCCAGCTATAAGGAGATTGCTGTGAAGAGAATAAAATTGATAGCTTTGCTGTGTTTGATAGGCCAGATGAGCCTTATTGCATATGCGAATGCTGATGAAACACAAACATACGAATTATATGGTGGCGGCTATGCTATATCTGGGCAAATCTCAGGAGTAGGATATTCCACTGAAAATTATGATGCTTCAAATGGACTACCCACCTCTGATGTTATGAGCGTATTAGGTAGCACAGACGGACATATTTGGATAGGTGGATACAGTGGTGTCATTCGATATGATGGAACTAACTTTGAACAGTTAAGCAACGATAATGGTCTAACCAGTGCTCGTGGCATGTTTGAAGATAGCTTAGGACGAATCTGGATAGCCACAAATGACAGTGGAGTGGTAATGATAGATGGGGACACAAGGCGCCAGTACACCTACGTTGATGGTTTACCAACATCATCTATTCGTTCATTTGATGAGGATTCCGAAGGCAATATTATCGTGGGAACCACTTCTGGCCTTTGCTATGTAGATACAGAATTGAAAATGCATCCTATAGAAAATCAACGACTATCAAGTGAAAGAATTCTTAGACTTTCTGCAGATAGCACAGGTGATGTTTACGGTCATACATCAAGCGGACTGATTTTTTTGGTAGAAAACTGCCAGATAACAAGGATTTGTAGTAGTGAAAAAATAGGAATTGGTTATATTTCTACGATTTTGGCTGATCCTAATAACCCTGGCAAAGTATATTTGGGTACAAATGAAGGATATGTTTACTATGGCCAATTTGGAGATTCAAAACTAGATTTAGAACAAATTGATATAGCGCCAATTGATGGAGTTCATTGGCTTAATTACGATTGTGACAGAGTGTGGGTTTCTTCTACCAGCAAAATTGGCTATATAGATGAGAATAATATAATAAATGTTTTAGATGTAAATCTTGATAGTGGAATCGAGATGGTAACATCAGATTATCAGGGAAATATATGGGGCGCTTCATCTACTCAGGGAGCAATGAAGATTGTGTCAAACAATTATATTAACCTGAGTGAAAAAGCTGGTCTAAGCAACGAAGTTACAAATGCTACCTGTTACTTTGATGGAAAGCTATACATTGGCACGGATAAGGGCCTACAGATTCTAACAAAAGATGGAGTTATAACTGATAATCCACTAATTGAATACATGGGAGATTGTAGAATTCGTTGTATACAAAAAGACGATAATGGCAATTTATGGTTGGCCGCCTATAACCAAGACAAAGGAGTAGCATGCCTTTCTGCGGATGGCACAATAAAGGGCTTCACCATCGAAGATGGATTGCCAAGTAATCAGATAAGATGTATTTCCTTTACATCAGATGGACGAGTATTAGTTGGAACCAGTGATGGTCTGGGAATCATTAAGGATGGACAGGTTATCAAAAAAATGGGAGCTGGTGAAGGACTTAATACTACGGTAGTCCTTTCTGTTCAGGAAATGCCAGATGGGGCCATTTGGGTAGCCACAGATGGCGATGGAATCTATATTATTAGGGAAAAACTAGTGACTCATCTAACAGTATTTAATGGCCTATCCAGTGATGTAGTTACAAAAATCATTAGGGATGATGATCATGAAGTTACATGGCTAATCACATCCAATGCTATTCAGGTTGTAAAGAATGGAGAAATTACAGATATCTCTTCCTTTCCATATAACCATAATTATGACATTTATTTTGATGACAATAATAAGGCTTGGATTTTATCTTCCTTTGGAATATTTGGTGTAGATGCTGATGAGCTTTTAAACGATACCATAACTGATATTGTGACTGATAATATCGAAAACGGTTTGCCTTATGGACTTACAAGTGGCTTGTATTATGGTGTGGATGAAGACGGGTTCGTTTATATTCCTGGCCGTAATGGAACAATAAAGGTTAATTTCAATAAATACTTTAAGGATTACTGCCAGATAAAAATGGGTATTCATAGCGTTTATTGTGATGATAAGCTGATTGAACCAGATGAGGATGGTGTATATAATTTGCCAGCTACAGATGGTCGTATCCAGATTTATCCTTCTGTTATGGATTACACAACAATAAATCCAACAATAAGAATGTATTTGGATGGCAGAAAAGAAGAAGGTGTAACTACTCAAATGCGCCATTTATCAGCACTTGAATATACCGCATTGCCTTATGGTAATTATACTCTTCATTTACAGGTGCTTGAGGACGGCACGGAGAATGTCTTACAGGAAGCAACCTTTGAATTTGAAAAAGCGCCAATGCTTGGAGAATTGATGTTAACTAAAATTATCGCTGCTATTCTTGTTGCGCTCTTAACAGGTGTTTTGGTATGGAGAATCATGCGCTCAACTGTCATCAGACGTCAGTATGCAGAGATTACAAAAGCAAAAGAGGATGCTGAGAGAGCTAATTCTTCAAAGTCTAGATTCCTTGCAAATATGTCTCACGAAATCAGAACACCTATTAATACCATCATGGGTATGAATGAGATGGTACTGCGTGAGGATGCTACCGGTGTGCCAAAGGATTATTTCCTTGCCATGATGAATTATTCCTTTGACATTAGAAATGCCACTGAATCCCTTCTTGGATTAATCAATGACCTTTTGGACATTTCTAAAATTGAATCAGGAAAAATGCATCTTGTGGAGCAGGAATATGATGTTCAGGAAATGCTTCGCTCAATTGTATCAATGATTCGTGTGCGAAGTATTGAAAAAGAGCTAACCTTTGATGTAGTTGTAGATGAAATTATGCCTAAACGTCTTTATGGCGATATGGGAAAAATAAAGCAGATTGTTCTTAATATCTTAACAAATGCGGTGAAATACACTGAAAAGGGTGGCTTCATTTTGAATGTATCAATGGATACGAGAAATAACGATGTCTGCAATATTCGTTTTTCCGTTAAGGATACAGGTATAGGTGTAAAAGAAGAGGATTTGGAAAAGCTTTTCACAGCCTATGAACGGTTGGACGAAGAGCGTAACAGTGGAATTCAGGGAACTGGCCTTGGTCTTGATATCTCTCGAAGATTTGCAGAACTCATGGGTGGAAAGCTATGTTGCGAAAGTGTTTATGGAGAGGGCTCAGAGTTTATTCTTACTGTTGACCAAAAGATTATTGATCCATCGCCAATAGGAGTGTTCATAGAGCATGATGATGCAGTAGCTAGTGGACCTTATGTTCCACAGTTTATCGCTCCAGATGCTGATATCCTAGTAGTTGATGATAATCCTATGAACCTTAGTGTTATTAAGGGATTGCTAAAAGCCACTCAAGTATTTGTTACTACATCTTCTAACGGTGCTGATGCAATTGACAAGATTCGTGATAGTCATTTTGATGTTGTTCTTTTGGATCACATGATGCCAGAAATGGATGGAATAGAAACCTTAGAGCATATTCGTGAGTTTGCACCAGATTTACCAGTATATGCTTTGACTGCAAATTCTACAGCTGGCGAAGAATTCTATAAATCAAAGGGATTTAATGGTTATCTTTCAAAGCCAGTTGACAGTAAGGTTCTGGAGAAAACTATCCTTAGACATCTTCCAGCGGCAATGGTTAGAACAAATGAGGAGACTGAGGCCAAGGAAGAGTTAAAAGAGCTTCCTGAAAACATGTTGTGGATAAACGACACTGAAGGAATCACAGTTGATGAAGGTGTAAAGAATTCTGGTGGAATAGAAGGCTTTATATTTGCATTGGATTTGTTCTATGACACTATTGATGCTAATGCAAAGGTTATCTTAGAAGCTTACGAAGAAGGGGATATTAGGCTCTATACAATAAAGGTCCATGCTCTCAAGAGCTCTTGTAGAATAATCGGAGCAAGCAAGCTGTCTGAAGAGGCTGCCTTATTAGAGGATGCCGGCAAACGAAACGACATAGAATATATTGATGGTCATAATCATGAATTCCTTCAAGGATACCTTGAATTTAAGGAAAAGCTTAAGGGTATTAAGGGAGCTATGGCAGCTGACGAGGATAAAGAGCTTATTTCCGAGGATGAATTGGCAGATGCTTATGAAGCTCTAAAGGAAGTAATTCCACAGATGGATTTCGACGCAGTTCAGATGATAGTGGATGGACTTTTGGAATACAAATTGCCTGAAAAGGATACAGAGCGAATTTATGATCTTTCTAAGATGCTGAAGATTTTTGACTGGGATGCAATGGAAGAATGGTTGAAGGAATGCTGATATAACGGGGGACCATAGATGTTTGATATCATTAGAACCTATCAATTGGATATAATGTTAGCCCTTAGCGCTACTTGCTTTTTCTTTGGATTACTTTTGTTTATCACAAAGTTTTTGGATAAGCGCAGAAAAGAAATTCTAATTTTTATGGAATTTGATGCTACGTTTTTGCTGTTTTTTGATCGAATGGCATATATCTATTCGGGAGACATAAGCGTAGAAGGCTATATTTGGGTACGTGTTAGCAATTTCTTTGTGTTTTTCCTAACAGCAGGTACCGTGTTTGGATTTAACCTTTATCTTCAGGATTTACTGATTAATGAAAGCAAGCTGAAAAAAATTCCTAAACGACTTATGTTTGTTAGCTTTGCCACATTGATTCAAGGAGCAATGCTAATCATTTCTCAGTTTACTGGATGGTTCTATTACTTTGATGAATACAATGTATATCATAGAGGCGCTGGCTTTGTATTTTGCTATATTATCCCAATACTGTGCCCGCTTATTCAGTTCTCAGTTGTACAACAATATCGAGATACTTTTAGCAAATACATTTATATAGCTCTAGTAATGTACATTTATTTGCCTATTTGTACAGCCATTGTTCAGCTATTTGCCTATGGAATTTCTATTGTAAATATGGCAATGGTGCTTGTTTCAATTTCACTGTACGTATTTACGTATTTGGATGTAAATGAAACGGTATTAAATGCTCACAAAAACGAGATGAAGCTGTTGAAGGAAGAAAAATCCAGCTTCATGAAATTGTTGGATCAAACAGCTTCAGCATTTATGTCTGCTGTTGAACAAAGAGATGAATTTTCAGAAGGTCATTCCCAGAGAGTAGCCCGTTTAGCTAGAAGAGTTGGTGAAATGATGGGGAAATCTGAAGAAGAGTGTGATGAGATTTATTATGCTTCACTTTTACATAACGTAGGCTTGGTAAGTATTCCTGATGATATATTGGATAAAAAGGAAGCATTAAGTGACGAAGAAAGAAAAGTAATTGAGCGAGTACCAGTTCTTAGTAGTGAGATTCTGTCAGGAATTTCAGAGCATCCATATTTTATGGAGGCTGCACTATATAGTCATGAGCACTATGATGGAACTGGATATCCTCTTAGATTAAAGGGAAAAACAATCCCTGAGGTGGCAAGAATAGTAGGAGCCTGTGATTCCTTTGATGCAATGAATACTAAGAGAAGCTATAGAGGCGTATTGCCATTACAAACAATCAGAGAGGAGATGATTCGTCAAGCCGGAGTCAAATTTGATCCAGATATTGCAGCAATTATGGTTAAAATCGTTGACCAGGAAAGCGAATTGAATCAAAGCTATACAGCTCTTGACGTTGAAAAAGAAATCAGCTGCACAGATTACAGAGAAAAGATTTCTGTTGGTATACCTGTTATTCAAGAGATAAGCAAAATTAGATTCAAGGTGGAAGAGCTAGGAACTAAGGAAGGACAGTTTAGTGCGCCAACTATAGTTTTATTTGATTCCTTTGATGGATATGTACATGAAACTGAAAGAGCTATAAAGTCTTACCATTATTTGGAATATGGTGAGCTGTGGTTTGATGGCAGAGTTATATCTACTTCCGCTAAAAACATTAAAGTTGACCCGCTAGTCAACAACCAGCCAGATGCAAATATTGACTACTATGAGATTAAAGAGGCTAAGTATGAGGACCATATAAAGCTCCAGTTAATTAGCCCAAAGGGAATGGTTAATGCTATTGTGGCTTTGCCAGACCGCTCCAAGGCTGCTTTCATAGGTCTAACAGGAGAGAATTGCCGACTTTACGATATAGAGGTTGTTGTAAGTGACGAGAAAATTAGAGAAGACCAAATCGAAAGAATTGTTGAGCAGGAAAGCTATATCAATCGTATGGAGTCAGATTTGGCAAATATTCAAATCGACCAGTATCGCTCAGCTCATACAACACCAGTGGCAGTTAAGGATAAATTGAAAATAGAATTCCACACTATGAGCTTGCCATCAGCAAGTCTTGTTTGGCATTGCCCGTACATTGTGCTTTACTACTCTGACGACAAAACAGTTAACGGACCAAATTACAAAGAATATGCCATGCTAAAAATCAACGGAGAAATATCAGCCGATGAAGAATTTGCGGAGAATAGATTCTCCATGAAAAAGCTAGATGAATTCCCTGGTTGGGATGCATGGAAAGAATTACATAAAGCAGGCTTGGAATGCTCAGTATTAGTGGCAAGACGAGGTAAAAATGTAATTTTGAATATGGAAAAATTGGGCATATCTATTGAAAATACAACAATTATTAAGGAGCCACCAGAGGAAGTCTATATTAGTCTCACGGGAGATGAAATAGCACTTACTGATATTAGAATAAGCAATTAAGGTTAAAAAAGATTCCGGTATCTAGGCTATTTCTTATAGATATAAAATGATATAATGAAAATAACTATGAGAGGGTAATAATAGTAAACGTAGGGGCATTAAGGACTAAGGAGATTTTTAGATTCCTTTTTTGGAGGTTTTTATGGGACAGAATAAAAATTTAATTATCGGGGAGAAGGAATCTTTTATCATTAGAGTTCTTCTTAAAAAGCTTGCAGATGCAGACATTGATGCTGTTTTTACAATTATGGATTTAAATAAAATTCATGAGGTATGGAATGATGTTGCCCTTGTCACTTTCTACATGGAAAAGGACGAGAGCCTTCCTGACGATATCAAAACCTATCTCGTTGATAATTTGGAAAATGATGACAAAAAGATGATTCTCATAGGAGAATCTGTTGATAATGAACGTATGACAGAGGTTATCCCTGGCCATCTGATTTATCAGAAATTGCCAAGACCTTTGGACTATGACGCTTATATATCTTGTGTAAACAAATACAATAGCCAGAGCGCATCTGGTGATTTAAAAAAGAAAATACTTATCGTTGATGATGATCCAAACTACATGAGTCTAGTCCGTGAGTGGATGGTGGCAGATTACAAGGTTTCTATGGTTACCTCTGGTTTGCGTGCTATTAAATGGCTGGCTGAAAATAAAGCAGATTTGATTTTGTTGGATTATGAGATGCCTGTTACCTCAGGACCTCAGGTTCTAGAAATGCTCAGGGCAGACGAGGAGACAAAGGATATTCCTGTTATCTTCCTTACTGGAAATGATAGCAAGGAAAGTGTAATGTCAGTTGTTGAGTTGAAACCACAGGGCTATTTCCTTAAGACAATGCCTAAGGATGAGTTCTTGAACAAGATTAAAATATTTTTCATGCAGCAGGATGAGGCTTAAATGTACAAGGTAAACATACCATCTAGAGAGAAGAAAATATTATCGATTTTAAACGCCAAGCACGGGATAGTTACAGGCAAGGAACTATCCACTAAGATTGGTGTTAGTGAGCGTACTATCAGAAGCGATATTAGTCATATTAATTCTGCCCTCAGTGGTGAAAATATCCAGATCCTTGCTATCCATGGCAAGGGCTATACCATTCAGGTGGGAGATAGAGCCACACTTCTTGAGGTTTTTTCCGAAGAACAGAATTACATTACCAAGGACGATAGACTGACAGCTTTATTGTTAAAATTGTTGCGCCATGATGATTGGTATGACATTGGTGACTTAGAGGATGAGATGTTTGTCAGTAACACTACTCTTGAAAAGGATATCAAGATTCTCAATAAACGAATATATCAGCAACATCCATATTTGAAGATTGAGCGCAAAGGCAACTGTGTCAAGCTTGCAGATGACGAAAAGAAAAAGAGAGATTTATTTACCAGATTCTATGCTAAAAATTGGGATTATGATTCCAAGGAAGGTATTGTAATAAAAGAGGATGAGTTTGGTGAAGACCTTCTCAATGAAATACAAAATCAAATCAGAAGTGTATTTTTAGCATCGGACACACATCTAGACGATTATGCATTTATATATCTAACACTTAGTATTGCAGTAATGTTTTTTAGGGTGAAAAATGATCACGGACTGATGCCAGAAGAGCTAGATTGTGAAATTGACAAGGATGTTGAGACAGTACTCAACAACCTGACACAAGCTCATGATATAGCACTTTCCAATGAAGAATATCAGTATATTTCTCAAATAAAAAAGCAGCTAGTATTCTTATGCCTTAAAACATATTCTAAAAACTATGTACTGAATAATACGGATATACGATGTCATGAGATAGTTAATGAATTGCTGGCAGATTTGCTACGTATATACGGTATTGATTTTACTGAGGATGACAAACTATTTGTAGATTTAACACGACATGTACAGGCTCTTGTTAGCGGTATTGTTGCACCTCACCTACAGAATCATGTTTTAGGAGATGAGCTTCGCAAAAAGAATCCATTCTTAGGCGATATTGCCCACTACATGAAAAATCGCCTTTCAGAAGAATGTCAAATTGCACTTGGTCAAGAAGAAGAGGACTACCTACTGCCATTTATTATGCTTGCCGAGGAAGCCCGATACAAAAAGAAGCGTGGAGAGGGCATACCAACTGCAGTGGTTAGTCATTACAATGAGAGCATGACCCACTACCTGATGGAGACCCTCAATCGTCACTATGGTGGCATTCTCAAACTTGATGGACCTTATGCAATGTACAATAAGGCTCAAATCAATCGAGAGGAAATCAGATTGATTCTCACTACTGTAAAAATGGATGCATTGAAAAAGTATTTCAACACTCCAGTTCTTACAGTGTCGCCTCTTATAGATGAAAATGATCAGGCAAGTATTGATCTTTACCTGACAAGCTTAAAAGATCATTATTTATATAAAGTGCCAAGTAAACAAATGGAAGAATACTTCCGGAAGGATTTGTGCTATAAGCTCCCAGACAAAAGTAACCTTACATCAGCAATAAGTTATATAGAAAATAGACTCAAGCAGGAATTGGACCTTAAACAGTTTAAAGCATTTGATTTAGAAGAGCAGTATTACTGTAGGCTTTCAAACGGATTCCTTTTCTGCTATCAGATTTGTAATGAAATTAGGGAAACTGTAGTCAGCCTGGTAGATCTTGGAAAGGATCTATCTAGTAAACATCGCCGTAATATTAAAACCGTTATGTACATGCTCATGCCTCAA
>JAEEGL013302320.1_pt1 | contig 16888 bp, 17 predicted proteins | sample 9134231 | NCBI WGS metagenome assembly JAEEGL01 (sample SAMN16246548, study PRJNA631951) | gut metagenome | biome: gut microbiome; feature: rumen; material: fiber-attached | host: Bos | place: Iran: Karaj | collected 2018-10
GCATTACAATATGCCTCAAACGAATTTCAAAAGGACAAAGAAGTAGTGCTAGAAGCTGTAAGACAAAATGGTTATGCATTAGTCTATGCATCAGAAGAATTAAAAAATGATAAAGAAGTTGTGTTAGATGCGGTAAGACAAGGTGGTAATGCATTAGACTATGCATCAGAAGAATTAAAAAATGATAAAGACATTGTATTAGAAGCAGTAAAGAGTAATGGATATGCTCTACGTTATGCATCAGACGAATTAAAAAATGATAAAGAAGTTGTATTAGAAGCGATAAAACAAAATTATTATGCATTGTTTTTTGCATCAGAAAATTTACAACATTATTTTAAAAAGCATGGAATAGAAATAGAGAATGAACAAAAGGATGATAAACGTCGTTTTAAATAGAATGATAATTCATTCTTTTTTTGTTAATATAATGTAAAAAAATATATAAATAATTAAAAATAATTTCAATTTAAGTTAAATATATGACATAATAAGTATAGGTGAATATATATGTTATTTAGTAGTATAGAGTTTATATTTTTATTTTTTCCTATATTTGTAATTTTATATTATATAATTCCAAATAAATATAGAAATTATGTATTACTTATAGGTAGTTTAATATTTTATTATATTGGAATAAAAGATATACCTATATATTTTGTTCTTATGATAATATCTACTATAATTAATTATTTATTTGGTATATTAATTGGAAATAATAAAAAGAAAATATATTTAATATTAGGAATTATATATAATTTTGGTTTATTATTTATATTTAAATATTTTAATTTTTTTAGTAATATGATATCTAGTATTGGAAAATTTAAATCTATTACTTTTGAATTAATATTACCTTTAGGAATTAGTTTTTATACTTTTCAATTAGTATCATACTTAGTAGATGTATATAGGGGTAAATATAAACATGAGACAAATATAATTAAATTTAGTACATATTCATTAATGTTTACTAAGTTTATATCAGGTCCTATTACTAAATATGATGAAACTAAAAGATATTTAGATAGAAAAGAAGAGAATAATATATATAATATTGAACTTGGTATAAAGTTTTTTGTTATTGGATTAGGATTTAAAGTATTACTTGCTAATAGGGTAGGTGGAGTATGGAATAGTGCTAATAACTTAGGTTTTGATAGTATATCAAGTATATTTGCTATACTAGCTATTATTTCATATTCATTACAATTATATTTTGATTTTCAAGGATATACATTAATGGCTATAGGTATTGGTAAAACATTAGGTATGGAATTACCTAGTAATTTTGATCATCCATATATATCAAGAAGTATGACAGAGTTTTGGCGTAGATGGCATATTACGTTAGGTAATTGGTTTAAAGAATATGTATATATTCCTTTAGGTGGTAATAGAAAAGGTATTATTAGAACTATTTTTAATTTATTTATAGTATGGTTATTTACTGGATTATGGCATGGTGCTGATTATAATTTTATTATATGGGGACTTAGTTTATTTCTAATAATAGTTATTGAAAAACTTTTTTTAAAAAAGTTTTTAGATAAACATAAAATTATTTCTCATTTATATATGTTTATATTAATACCATTATCATGGAGTATATTTGCTATAAGTGATTTATCAAGTTTATCTACTTTATTATATAAAGTAACTCATTTTACTAGTATGGGAATAGATAAATTTGATTATATAAAGATTATAAAAGATTATGGTTTATTTATAGTATTAGGTATTATATTTAGTACTAAGTTACCATTAATTATATATAATAAAAATAAATATAAATGGATAGAATTAATATTTATACTTATTATATTTTGGTTATCTATATATGTATTATGTATAGAAGCTAATGATCCATTTATGTATTTTAAATTTTAATGGAGGTTGTTATGTCAAAAGAGAGATTATTTTCTAAAATATTTGTAATTATATTTTGTATAAATATATTTATAGCAGCGCCTTTTATTACATATAAATATATAATTAATGATAAAGAAAAAGAAGTAGAGAATGAAGAAATTGATGAAGAATTATTAAATATTGATATAGATGAGGAAGTAAAAAAAGAAGAAAAAAGTAATAGTAATGTAGTAAGTAATACTAATACAAATTCTAATAAAAGTAATACTAATGTAGTAAGTAATAAACCATCTAATAAAGTTAGTAATAATACTAATACAAAAACAAGTAATAAAACTTCTACTAAGACTAGTAATAAAACAAGTACTAAAACTAGTAATAAGACAACAAATAATACTAAAGTAAATACTATTAAGAATCCTAAAATGACATATACTGGATTTAAAAGTGTATCTGCTTCATATTTTGATGATGCATTATTTATTGGAGATAGTAGAACAGTAGGATTAAGAGATTATGGGAATATTAAAAATGCATCATATTTTTGTAATGTAGGTATGTCTAGTTTTAATATATATAGTAGACAAGTTAGTGTTAAAGGATTAGGTACAGTTACTTTTAGTCAATTATTAACTAAAAAACAGTTTAAAAAGATATATATAATGTTAGGTATTAATGAAATAGGTTCTAATTTAAAAACAATTGCTAATAAATATACTAATATTGTAAAAGATATTAGAAAGAATCAACCTAATGCTATTATATATGTTGAAGCTAATTTACATGTATCTAAGAAGAAAAATGATTCATCAAAAGTATTTACTAATGATAGAATTAATACTTTAAATGGTTATATGGCAGCTTTAGCAAATAATCAAACAATATTTTATATAGATATAAATGAATATTTTGATGATTCTAATGGTAATTTAACTGCTAGTTATACATCCGATGGAGTACATCCTCATGCTAAATATTATAAAGAATGGACTAATTGGATAATGAAACATGCAGTATAATTATTTATTATTTGAATATAATATAAATATATTAGCACTCAATACTTGACAATGCTAACGTATAGTAGTATGATTAAGATGTAGGGTTAAATCCTTACAATAAATGTGCTAGTATACATGAAAGGAAGTCGATATATATGATGATGATGCCAAGAAAAAGTACATTTGGATATTTAGATGATTTATTTAGAGATACTGTTAATGGAGTAGCACCTAAACATACTTCAATGAAAACAGATATCAAGGAAACTGAAAGAGATTATTCAATAATAGTAGATTTACCAGGATATAATAAAGAAGATATTAAGGTAGATGTTAATGATGGTTATATAACTATTGAAGCTACTATTAATAACGAAGTAAATGAAGAAGAAGAAAATTATGTTAGACGTGAAAGATATAGTGGTACTGCTTCAAGAAGTTTCTATGTAGGTGATGATATTACTACAGAAGATGTTAAAGCTAACTTTAGAAATGGTGTTTTAACATTAGTTGTACCTAAAAAAGAAATAATTGAACATGAAGAAAATAAATCATATGTTCAAATAGATGATTAATTATTCAAAAGAAGTATTATTACTTCTTTTTTCTTGTCTTTTTAATATATTTATAGTATAATTTCTTTAGCGCTAAGGAAGGGATAATATGATTGAAAGATTAAAAGCGATAGAAGAAAAATATTTACAACTTCAAGAAGAACTTATGAAACCTGAGGTTTTTTCAGACATAAAAAAAGCTACTGAATTAAATAAAGAACAAGCATCACTTAAGGAAGCATATGAAGTATATCAACAATATAAAAAAATATTAAGTAGTATGGAAAATGATAAAGAAATGATGAAAGATCCAGAATTAGGAGATTTTGCACGTGAAGAATATAATTCTTTAGCAGAAGAAAAAGAAAAATTAGAATCAAGTTTTGAAATTTTATTACTTCCAAAAGATCCTAATGATGGTAAAGATGTTATTGTTGAAATAAGAGGAGCAGCTGGTGGAGATGAAGCTAATATCTTTGCTGGAGATTTATATAGAATGTATTGTTATTATGCAGAAGCTCAAGGATGGAAAGTAGAAGAAATTAATGCTGAAGAAGGTGCTGCTGGAGGATATGCTCAAGTAGAATTTAGAATAAAGGGTGATAACGTTTATTCTAAAATGAAATATGAATCTGGTTCACATAGAGTACAAAGAGTTCCTACTACTGAATCTAATGGTAGAATACAAACTAGTACTGCTACTGTACTTGTTATGCCTGAAGTTGAAGATATTGATATAGATATTAAAGATAGTGATTTACGTATTGATGTATATTGTGCATCAGGACATGGTGGCCAAGGAGTTAATACTACTCCATCTGCAGTACGTATTACTCATTTACCTACTAATACTGTTGTAACTTGTCAAAATCAAAGAAGTCAACAACAAAATAAAGCTGAAGCTATGCAAGTACTTAAAGCTCGTTTATATGAGCAAGAATTAGAAAGACAAGAACAAGAAGTAGGTAGTGAAAGAAGAAGTAAAATAGGTACTGGTGATAGAGCAGAAAAAATACGTACTTATAATTATCCTCAAAATCGTGTAACAGATCATAGAATAGGTTATTCTACTATGCAACTAGGACGTGTAATGGATGGTGCATTAGATGATATTATTGAAGCATTAATTACAGAAGATCAAAATAGAAAGTTAAAGGGAGAATAATCCCTTTTTTATATATGAATAATATAGATATTGATGAATATAATATAAAATATTTAAAAAAATATTTACCTAGTGAAAAAATAGTAGATGGTATTAATAGATATAAAAATGGTGAACCAGTACAATATATAGTAGGTAATGTTAATTTTTATGGATTAGAAATAGATATAGATAAAAGAGTATTAATACCTAGATTTGATACAGAAGAATTAGTAGAGTATGTAATTAAATTAGTTAATAAATATTATAATGGTAAAGCAAATATTATAGATTTAGGCACAGGTTCTGGTTGTATATCTTTAGCACTTAAAAAATATTTACCTAATTCTAATATAACTGGAGTTGATATATCAGATGATGCTCTTTTAGTAGCGCAACATAATAAAGAAAAACTAAATTTAGATGTTAATTTTATTAAAAGTGATATGTTAGATAATATTAATGATAAATATGATATTATAGTTAGTAATCCTCCATATTTATCTAAAGAAAATAGTTATGTAGAAGATATAGTAGATAGTAATGAACCTAATATAGCTTTATATGCAGATAATAATGGATTATACTTCTATGATAAAATATTAAGTACATGTAAAAATAATTTAAATGATAAATATATAATTGCTTTTGAAATGGATGAATTTCAAGGTGAATATATCAAAAAAATAGCATATAAATATTTAGGTAATAATATAGATATTAATATATTAAAAGCATTAAATGGTAATGATAGATTTATTATTATAAATAAATTTTAAAAATAAGATTATTATATTTTTGTAAATTTGACACAAAACATGTATTATGCTAAAATATCACTTGATTTAAGGGGGAAAGTTATGTTAAATATTGAAGAATTAATGAAAAAATTAAATGAAAAAGGTAAAATTACAGATAAAGAGACTGCTATTGAACTATTAATGATAAGCCCAAAAGCTTGGGATTTATTGAGTCCTGAATTAAAAAAAGATGAAGAAATAATGTTATATTACCAACCAAATATGTATGTTAAGGTTGAAGGTGGACCTACATTTGGTGCATATGAACCTGAATGGGCTGGGGTAGAATGTGATAAAAGATTTAAAATTGATGCAGATATTTATGTTAGCTGTTATTCATCTGTAACTATTAATTCAATAATGCCAAAATGCATTCTTAAAAAAAGTAATAGTTTTAAAAAAGCATATTTAAGAGTACAAAAAAGTTTAAAATATGAAAGAACTTTATCAGGTGATAAAGAATATGGAACTGCTGCTAAAAAATATATTGAAATAAAAAATAGCTTGACTGGAATATATGGAGAAACAAAATATCCATGGCAAGGAGATACTGATGGATATCGTAATGATTTTGAAATGTTTGAAGCTGACTTATCAGTTTTACCAGAAATAGTTGAAGAAGTATATCAAAATTATTTAAGTGAAAAAAGAAGATAATATCTTCTTTTTTTAGTTTATATGATATAATTAGTAAAGGTGATTTAATGGAAACTATAGATAACTGGCAATATGAAAATGAATTATTTGCTGAAGGATATAATATAGTATGTGGTGTAGATGAAGTAGGACGTGGACCTTTAGTAGGTCCGGTTGTTACTGCTTGTGTAGTATTACCACGTGATTTTGTATTAGAAGGATTAACTGATTCTAAAAAACTTACTGAGAAAAAAAGAGATAAATATTATGATTATATAATTAATAACTGTACTGCGTATGCAGTAGGGGAGTGTAGTCCTGAAGAGATAGATAAATATAATATATTAGAAGCTACTAAGATTGCTATGAAAAGAGCTATTGATAAAGTTAATGAACAAATTAAAATAGATTATGTACTTATAGATGGTAATATGAAGTTTGATTTTAATTATAAATATAAATCAATAGTAAAAGGGGATTCTAAAAGTATATCAATTGCTGCTGCTTCAGTAGTAGCTAAAGTAACTAGAGATAGAATGTTATATGAATTAGATGAAAAATATCCTATGTATGGATTTAAAAATCATAAAGGATATCCTACTAAAGCTCATTTAGAAGCAATTAATAAATATGGCCTTATAGATGGATATAGAAAATCTTATGGACCAGTTATGGAAATATTAAAAAAATCAAAAAAAGAAAAAAGAGATTTATATGATATAAATAGTAACAAAACTAATTTAACATATTATAAAGATGATAAGATTCCTGAAGGTTATTATCCTATGGTAGTTATGATAGCAATACAAAATTCTAAAGGAGAATTTTTAATGCAAAAGCGTGTTAAAGAAAAAGGTGGAGATTATGGCGTTACCGGAGGACATCCTAAAAGTGGAGAAACACCATATGAAGGAATAATTACTGAAGTTAAAGAAGAATTAGGTATTGATATTAGTGATAATAAAATAATTGAATTTGCATCAGGTTGTGATGGTAAAGATTGCTATAAAATGTATTATATTAAACTTGATATAGATATTAACTCATTAAATATTCAAAAAGAAGAACTAAGTGAAGTAAAATGGTTTAGTATGGATGAATTAAAAAATATGGTGAATAAAAAGATACTAAATCAAGACCAAATAGATTTCTTTATTAAATGTGAAAAATATATAAATAATGAGGTGAAATAATGAAAGTATTTTTAATATCTCATATAGCAGATGCTGATGGTATTACTCCTATAATACTTACTGATTTAGTATTTGATGATTATGAATATCATTTATTGGAACCATCTGAAGTAGATGAATATATGTTAGAGTGTTTAAATAATAATAAATTTGATAAATATGATTATATATTTGTTACCGATTTATGTTTTACAGATAAAATAGCTAGTATGATTGATAATATGGATTTAAAAAATAAAATACATGTGTTAGATCATCATTATTCTAGATTAGATTTAAATAAATATGATTTTATAGATGTAATTGATGAATATAATGGTAAAAAAGAAAGTGGTACTAGTTTATATTATAAATATTTATTAGATAATTATCCTAATGATATATTAAGTAATAATAGTGTTTCTAAATTAGTAGACTTAGTAAGAAGTGGAGATACTTGGGAATGGAAAAAAACTAATAATTTAGATGCTAGAAATATTTCTATATTATTAGCTAATTATGGTATAGATGGATATGTAGAAAAATATAAAAAATATTTAAGAGAAAATGATGAGTTTAATTTTGATGATATAGATAATACTATTATAGATATAGAAAATAGAAGAAAAACAGAATATATAAAGAATTGTATAGATAAAGTTATTATAAAGGATATTAAAGGGTATAAAGTAGGAATTGTATTTGCAGAATTATATAGAAGTGAATTAGGTAATGATTTAGCAGAATATTATAAAGACCAAATAGATTTTATAATGATAATAAATATGAATCGTTCAATAAGTTTTAGAGGTATTAAAGAAGAATTTAATTTAGCTGAATTTGCTCATTACTTAGGTGGATATGGACATAAATTAGCTGCAGGAGCACCATTACCTGATGGTATTAAAGAAGAAGCTATACAATATGTTATTAGGAGTATGAAATAATGAATATAGAAATTATTAAAGTAGGAATGTTGAGTACTAATTGTTATGTTTTATCAAAAGATAATCATGTATTAATAATTGACCCTGGAGATGAGTATGAAAAAATAATGAAATGTGTTAATAATAGGGTAATAGATGGTGTATTAATTACACATAGTCATTTTGATCATATAGGTGCTAAAGAAAGATTTGATAAAGAATTGATATATGATTTTAATAATTTAAAAGAAGGAATTATTAAAATAGGTAAATTTGAGTTTGAAGTTATATATACTCCTGGACATAAAGAAGATTCTATTAGTTTTTATTTTGATAAAGATAAAATATTATTTTGTGGTGATTTTCTTTTTCATGAATCTATTGGAAGAACTGATCTTGAAGGTGGAAATGAAGAAGATATGATTAAAAGTATTAATAAAACAAAAAGATTTGATGATGATGTTACTATATATCCTGGTCATGGTGTAAAGACTACATTTAAACATGAAAGAATGTATAATTTATATTTTTAATAATTAAAAAATGTGATATAATTATTAAAGATAGGAGTGTAGATTATGATACATGTATCTTCATATATAAAAAAGAATAATAAATTTCAAGAGTTAAGTAGCCCATATCTTAATTGTAAAATACATACTAATGATGAATCTTTTAATTCTAATTTCAAAAAATTTGTAGCACTTTTAGCAAAAGAAGATGCTTCATTTAATGATAAAAGTTTAATAGTAATTTATAAAAAACTAGATATTATTATTAAATCTATAAAAGATAAAGATATTTTTATTGAATTTAAGAATACTATGAAAAAAATATCTGCCACAGGTGAATTGGGTAAAGTAATATATGATAATTATAAAATAGAAAAAATGGCTATTTCAGAACAAAATGAGATATTTATTGTTAATAACGATAAATTTCATGATTTAGAAAATAGAATATATTATTCAATAAATAAATGTAATAATATACTTAGTATTGATTCATTTGATGATTATGATTATATGTTAAATGATTTATATAGTTTAAAAAATGAATTATCTAAATATAATAGTTCAGATAATGTTGATTGCTTTTTAGTAAATAAATTAAATGATAGTATTGATAGTAGTATTAAAAAGTTAAAAGATAAAAATTTTGAAAGAGAAAATGAGATAAAATACAATAATATTTTATTTAATATATTAGAAGAAGTATAAATATATTGAATAATAATAAAAAGTATGTTAAAATATGATTGTTTTTATTTAAAGCAGTGATGGAAGAGTAGTAATTAAATATTTAATTTGTAGAGAGTTAATGGTTGGTGAAAATTAATAATTAAAGTTAATGAATTCGCTTCTTAGCATTATAAAAGAAAATTTATAACGGTGATGCGTTATAGTCATTAAGTGCATAATAGTATTATGAAATAGGGTGGTACCGCGTATATACGTCCCTATAACATAATACTTTTTTTGTTAGGGGGAATTATAATGAAACGGTTTAGTATTTATATATTAATTTTTATATTATTTATAGTTGGAATTATTATATTTAATAAGCCAATTACTAATAATGAAGTAATAATTGTAAAAGAGAAAAAAGTAGATAAAAAGAAAATGAAAGAAAAATTAACACTTTCTAATAATGAATTAAATATTCCATTAGTAATAATAGAAGAAAATAAAAATAAAGAAAAAATAAATGAAGTATTAGATGATATTAGTGATATAGAAGATGATGTATTAAAAATAAATGGAAGTGAGTTTTATTTTTGGAATTTTTGGAATTATTTTAGGAATAATGAAGATTATGAGGAGGATTTATGGAGAATATAATAGATAGTTTAAAAGAAAAATTAAATGATGTTAAAGATATTAATTTATTAAATGAAATAAAAGCAGAATATATAGGTAAAAAAGGTAAGATTACTGAGTTAACTAAAAAAATGGGTAGTTTATCTATTGAAGAGAAAAAAGAATTTGGTAAAAAGATAAATGAGATAAAAAATAAAGCACAAGATTTTATTGATTTAAAAAGAAGTGAAATAGAAAAGAGTGTATTGGATGCTAAATTAAAAAGTGAAGATATAGATATAACATTACCTTCTACTAAGATTCCTACTGGAGCACCTTCTATAGTAGAAAAGATGATAGAAGATGTAGAAGAAATATTTATGTCTATGGGATATGATGTAGTGGAAGGTACTGAAGTAGAATTAGATAAATATAATTTTGAATTATTAAATTTACCTAAAGGACATCCTGCTAGAGATGCTCAAGATACATTTTATATAGAAGGAGAAGAAATATTACTTAGAAGTCAAACTTCTCCTGTACAAGTAAGAGTTATGCAAGAAAAAGATGGTAAAGAACCTGTAAGAATAATATGTCCTGGTAAAACATATAGAAGAGATAATGATGATGCTACTCATTCTCATCAATTTATTCAAATAGAAGGATTATTAGTAGATAAAAATATTAGTTTATCTGATTTAAAAGGTACTTTTGATGTATTAGCTAAAAAAATATTTGGTAATGATGTAACAAGTAGATTTAGACCTAGTTATTATCCTTTTACAGAACCTAGTGTAGAAATGGATATATCATGTTTTGCATGTAAAGGAGAAGGATGTCCTATATGTAAGAAAACAGGATGGATTACTATTGGTGGTGCTGGTATGGTACATCCTCAAGTACTTAGAAATGGTAATTATGATCCAAAAGAGTGGAGTGGTTTTGCATTTGGATTTGGTGCTGATAGATTAGCGATGCTTAAATATAATATTACAGATATGCGTACTATATATACAACTGATTTAAGAGAAGCAAAAGTATTTGATAGAAGGGAAGTGTAATAATGATTAGTTTAAATTGGGTTAATGATTATGTAGATATCAAAGATGAAGATAAAAAAGAATTAGCAGTTAAAATTACTAAAGCTGGTATTAATGTAGAAAAAGTAGAATCTAATTATATTAATAATTTAGTTATTGGTAAGGTTGAAGAATGTATAAATCATCCAGATAGTGATCATTTACATGTATGTAAAGTTAATATAGGAGAAAAGATAGTACAAATAGTATGTGGTGCTCCTAATGTAAAAAAAGGTATTAAAGTTATAGTAGCACTTCCTGGATGTATTTTACCTGGTAATTTTGAAATTAAAGCAGGTAAAATACGTGGAGAAGAATCTAATGGTATGATATGTGCTTTATTTGAACTTGGTGTAGAAGAAAAAACAGAAGAAAATTATAATAAAGGTATACATATTGTAGAAGATAAAGATATTAAAGTAGGTAGTGATGCTAATGAATATTTAGGATTAGATGATACTGTATTAGAATTAGATGTACATAAGCATAGAAATAATGATTGTTATTATCATATAGGTTTTGCTTATATAGTAGGTGCTGTACTAAATAAAAAGGTTAAATTACCTAAATTTAAAGTAAAAGAAATAAAAGATAGTATTGATAATTATATGAAATTAAAAGTAGATACTGATAAGTGTCCATATTATACTTGTCGTATGGTAAGTGATGTTAAAGTAGGAGAATCACCAGAATTTATTAAAAGGAGATTAATAAGTGCTGGTATGAGATCTATTAATAACGTAGTAGATATATCTAATTATGTAATGTTAGAATATGGACAACCACTACATTTCTTTGATAAAGATAAATTAGGTAATAATGTAGTAGTTAGAAATGCTAAAGAAAATGAAAAAATAACTACTTTAGATGGAATAGAAAGAGAATTACTTACTAGTGATATAGTTATTACTGATGGTAAGAAACCTGTATGTATAGCTGGTGTTATGGGTGGAGAAAATACTGAAGTAGATGAAAATACTAAAAATATATTTATAGAAAGTGCTATATTTAATCCAGTTAGTATTAGATATACAGCATCAAGACTTGATTTAAGATCTGAAGCATCTATTAGATATGGTAAAGGATTAAACTATGAATATACTACTTTAGCACTTGATAGAGCATGTTATTTACTAGAAAAATATGCAGGTGCTAAAACATATACTGGTATTATTAAACATAATAAAATAGATAAAAAAGAATTAATTACATCATTTAAAACTATAGAATTAAATAATTTATTAGGATTATCTATGACTGATAATGATGTAAAAACTGAATTAAAAAGATTAGATTTTGAATATGAATATAAAGATGGTATTTTTACTGTAACAATACCAAAGAGAAGATTAGATATAGAACCACAAGTAAATGATATAGCAGAAGAAATAGGTAAATTATATGGATATCATAATCTACAATCTACATTACCTAGAGTAACTACTAAAAGAGGAGAATATATAGGTGATGTTAAATTAAGAAAAGATATATCTAAAAGACTTAGAACTTTAGGACTTAATGAAACTAGAACATATACATTAATTAGTGATGAAATGTCTAAAATGTATAATTATGATAATAAAAAGCATATAGTATTACCATCTCCTATGAGTATAGATAAATCTGTTATACGTACTAGTTTAATACCTTCTTTATTAAGTGTATATGATTATAATAATGCAAGACATGTAGATAATATTAATTTATATGAAATAGCTAAAACATATCATAAAGATAAAGATGAATATATAGAAGAAAGTAAAATATGTATATTAATGAAAGGTAATTATTTAACTAATAATTGGAATAATAGTTATAAAGTAGATTTTTATTTAATAAAAGGTATAGTAGAAAATTTACTAGATTATTTAGGATTTAAAAATAGATATACATTTGAAAAAGATAATATAGATGGATTACATCCTGGTATAGGTGCTAGTATTAAATTAGATAGAGAAAATATTGGTATTATAGGACGTGTACATCCTAGTATTAAAAAAGATGATATATATGTTGCTGAAATATCTATGAAGAAAATATATGAAAAGACTATTAAACCTATTAAATATAAAGAAGCAAGTAAATATCCTAGTATTAAAAAAGATTTAGCATTTATAGTTAAAAAAGATGTAACTGCATTAGAACTTATGAATCAAATAAAGAAATCTGGAGGAAGATTACTTACAGATATAGATATATTTGATGTATATACAGGTGAAAATGTTGCTAAAGATGAAAAATCAGTAGCATTCTCACTTACATTCTCTGATAATAATAAAACACTTAGTGATGAAGAAGCAACAGAAGTATTTGAAAAAATAATTAGTGATGTAGAAAATAAAATGAATGCTACATTAAGGAATAAATAATTATGATAGATTTACATTATGACTTATTAACTAAATTATATGTTTCTTATTTAGAAAATGATTTTACATATATTAATGAATTTATAAAAAATTATAATATTGATAATGTAACAGGTGTTATTGCCAATATGTGTTTTATGTCTGAAAAAGAAATGAAACTAGAATATAATGAGAATTATTATAGAAAAGATGTAAGTGTTATAAAGATGTTTCAAATAGCTAGTGATTTAATGGATTTATTATTACCATCTAATATAGAAGTAATTAAATCTATTGAGGGATGTGACTATATAGATATTAAAGATTTAGATATATTATATGAATTAGGATTACGTGCAATATTACCAGTATGGAATGAAAAAAATAGATATGGTTCTGGATATAGAACAGATAGTGGTTTAACTAAAGAAGGAGAAAAACTAATATTACATGCTATAGAATTAGGTATTGCTATAGATTTATCACATGCAAATAAAAATACATTTGATGGTATAATAAATACAGTAAAAATAGCACAAGAAAAAGGATTTAATCCTATAATATATGCATCACATTCAAATATTTATAATTTATGTGATAGAGTTAGAAATTTAACAGATGAACAATTATTAAAAATAAAAGACATTGATGGTATTGTAGGATTATTTTCTAATAAAAACTTTGTATATAAAGATTCATCAATAGATATTAATGATAATGAGAAATATATTAGTAAATATTTAGAACATATTAAATACTTAGAAAGTTTATTTGGTGGTATAGATAATATAGCACTTAGTACAGATGATATGACATTTTGTGCAGATAAAGATATTGAATATGCAAGTTTACCAATTTTTAATTATTCTACTATTAAAAATGATTTATATAAATTATTAAAACAGATATATACAGATGAACAAGTAAATAAAATAATGTATGGTAATGCAAAAAAAATATTTAATAAGATAAATAATAAAGTAAAAAAATATAATTAAGGAGAATAAAATGGAAAATTTAAATAAAGTATTAGAAGATATAGAGAAAAAAGGTAGTAATAAAGAAGAATTAAAAAATCTAGGAGAAATATTAGAAGAAGATTTAAAAAAGGATAAACCAATTGATGATATAATGAATGATTTAACTGAGAATATTAAAATTGCTACAAATGAGTTTTTTACATCAAAAAACAAGTTTGGTATTAATTATATGTCAGGTTTTTCAAGTGGTATATATCTTCCTAGTTTTGATAATTCTGGAGAAATAAAACTTATTATATATGGTGGAGATTCTAATCAAGAAAGTAATAGATTTGAAATAGATTCAAGTACAATGTTTGATGTAGCAAGTATTACTAAATTATTTACACTTATACTTACATTTAAATTAAGTGAAGAGGGATTAATTAATCTTGATGATAAAATATCTAGTTTAAATCCAGATTTTGAAGGAATGGAAGATTTTACATTTAATGATTTAATTAGACTTCATGGTGAAATATATACAAATGGTAATATTACATTAGCTACTAATGAAAAAGAAGCATATAATATACTTAAAACAGCATATTTAAAAAGTAATTCAAGAGAAATGAATAAGTATACTGATTTTGGTGCTATTATAATAGGAAAAACATTAGAAAAGGTTATGAGTGAAAAATATGGAAAAGAAGTAACCTTAAACGATTTAATGGATAAATATATTTTTAAACCATCACTTTTATCTAATACAACATTCAATCCTAAAGGGGATAATGTATCAGGTAATGGAGGAAATGATAACTTAGTACATGATCCTAAATCTCGTATACTAGGTGGAATGGTAGGTTCTGCAGGTATATTTACTACAAGTACTGATTTAAATCAATTAGCTAAATCATTATATAGTGTAAATTATATAAATAAAGGATTAATTAGTAAAAAATATTTAGATAGATTAGGTGAAATTACATTTCCAAATTCACCACAATCTAATAAAGGTAATTTAGGTATATATGTAAAACATCCAATGGGATATGATAAAACATTTACACCTAGTGTTTTCTCTACAAATAGTTTTTCACATCAAGGATGGACAGGGGCAGTTGCTTTATTTGATCCAAATAACAATATACATGTTAATTTCTTACCAAATGCTATTGTAAAATCTGATATAGAAGGCGCTGTTAGAAATGATAAAGCTGCTGGATTTATGAATGGTTGGGATGCATATGAAAAAAATATTATTGATAATGTAATGCTTATGATGATTGCTAAAAAATATTTTAATATGTATAAAGATATTGATTATTCTAAAGAAGAAGAAATAAAAATAAAATAATTATTAGAGAAGTATTACTTCTTCTTTTTTTATATTGACATTAATATTAAATATAATATATAATATCTAAGGCAAGGTGGGATAAGATAATGAATGAAAATAATTTAAATGAAATTAAAAGCTTATTAGAGGAGGTAAAATCATTACTTTTAGCATCTCAAAGAGATTTTCCAAAATATGTAAATAGTGTAGATAAAGATGCTAATAGTATTAAAAACTCTGCTGATTATTTAAAAAATTCAATGAATACATTTAATAATCATATGGAAAATAGAAGTATTGATAAAGAAGAATTAATAAATATATGTATAAGTGTTTTAAATAATACTTGTAATGATAATTATTATAGTGATATAACTGTTCCAGATTATTTAATTGAAAATTTAAGAAATAGGGGATTATCTGAGAATATATTATCAAGCTTTAAAAAAGAAAATAATGAAAAGGATAATAATAAGACATTATTATATAGATTTACAAGAAATAATAACAAAAAAATAAGGGAATAAAACCCTTATTTTATTTAAATATTTTTAAAAACATTTTTTTAATAAAAGAATTAATTTCATCTAAAGACATATTACTTTCATTTCTAAAGTATCTTACAAATAAATTAATACAACCATCAGTAAAAAACGCTATAGTAGTTTCATTAATACTATTATTAATAAAAAATTTAGATAATTTTTTATTAAAGATATCTTCTAATTTATACATAAAAATTAATGGCTCATTACTTGCTAGAATCATACTATAAAATTCATCATTTTCTTTTAAATGTAATATTATTTTATCTATATAATTATATACATTTTCAATAGAATTAAAATCTTCTGTTCCTTCTAATAAAAAATCAAGTGTTTCATCCTGTATATCTTGTGCTAAATCATATATATTATCATAATGAGTATAAAAAGATGCTCTAGTAATACCAGCTCTATTTACAAGTTCTGTTACAGTAATATATTTTAATTCTAATTTTTCTTTCATTAAAGAAGCGAAAGCTTCTTTTATTATTAAATCAGTCTTTTTTGATGATGAATTAATTTTCTTTACTTTCATAATAATTCCCCCAATTGAATATACATATTATAGCATGCCGAGGACTTTGTCCGCAACCTAAACACTTAAAAACTCTCAAGAATTCTTGAGAGTTTTTATACAAACCACTTTTCAAACGTTTGCTAAATACAGTATAATAACTGCTAAAAAAACGTTATCGGAAGCTACGTCTA
>JAEEGL015481011.1_pt1 | contig 16888 bp, 13 predicted proteins | sample 9134231 | NCBI WGS metagenome assembly JAEEGL01 (sample SAMN16246548, study PRJNA631951) | gut metagenome | biome: gut microbiome; feature: rumen; material: fiber-attached | host: Bos | place: Iran: Karaj | collected 2018-10
CGTTTCCCCATTGTTGCCCCTCGTGCTTTATACCATCTTCGCTCACTACCATGCGGTTGTAGCCCAATCCACGTATTGTAGGCTTTGATTGTCCTGAGCCAATTGCCATTGCCTTGACACCGGGAATGCCCTCAAGAGTCTGTGACAATGAACCTGCGAAGTTCTGTTGCAGATATTCCTTACTTACTTGTACAGCAGACTGTGACATACGCATCTGAAAATCGCGTTGATGCTGTCCGCTTACGGTTACGTCGTGAAGCACGATGACAGAATCATCGTGTTCCACATGACCACCAGCCACGCACGCAGCAAGCGCGGTGGCAATGATAGATGTTGTCATTTATAATTTTTCCATTTTGTCTTTGTAGCCCATAGGTATTACAAGGACCATAATAAACTACTACTGTCATCCTTGTGTGGATGGCAGTACCCCTTAATACGTTAAATGGAGAAAACAGGGGGAGCACGAAGCCCGACGATGCCCTTATGTGCAATGCTAACATTGCGTTGGCGGGCATCAATTCTGACGTTAAGAAGCTTGTTGTACCTTACAAGCAATACTGTCGTAGCAGCAATGAACGTCAGAGTAAGAAATTGACAAAGTACACAATGGTCTATTGATGTTGACAACTGACTGATGTGGCCGTAACAATGATGGTGTACACATTCGTTGCATACCTCCTCCATTGTTTCGACCTGCTCATGTACGTGGAGTGATGAAATCACGAGCATTGGCACAAAGACTGCCAATAGCATCCACGAAGCAATATGTCTCTTTGTTGTCAACTTCACGGCTGCAAAGGTATGAAAAAATACTTTATGATGTTCACGAACTTCTAAAGTTTTCAAGCATCATTACGGTTATTCAGACAAATTGTAGTAACTTTGTGCACAAAACAAATCACATACTTTAAAATGGTCAAATCAAAAACCAACTACATCAACAGACTCGGCACAGCACTCAAAGAAGGATTTGTGTACTATTGCCTTCTCACATCATGCATCACGATGATGTTTATCTGGTACATTCTGAACAGTCAGATACTTGACGTGATGGATTTCATGGGATGGGTATTCTATATTACGTCATGTGTATCACATGCCGCTTGTCTCTCCCTGATCATATATGTACTTTATGCAGCAATTGCAATCACAAGTCTGTCAAAGGTGGCCAAAGTAACAATGAGTCTTCTGTCCACATTCGGCATCATACTATGCTACATCAACCAGCAGGTTTATCAGATATACAAATTCCACATCAACGGATTTGTCATCAACATGATAACAGGTCCGAGTGCATCACAGATATTTACATTCGACACACGCCTATATTTCCTTTACGGCTTCTATGCCCTAATCGTACTTGCTGCATGCATAGGAGCATGGCGGCTGGTAGGAATCATCACTGAAAGAAACATAGCAAAAGGAAAAAACATAGGTATTGCACTTGCCATCATACTGGCAAGCACATTATTTGCACATATATATCACATATTTGCATCATTCAACCAGAAGCAATCCGTGATTGTGAGCGAACGCCTCTTGCCTTACTACTTCCCTACTACATCATACGGTTTCCTCACAGAGACATTGGGACTCACTCCACCAGAGAACGTAAGCATGGACTTTGGCACAAGCGGAGACATGAAATACCCACTCAACCCAATCGTCACAGAGAACACAGACAGCACAAGACTGAACATACTGTATATCCTTCTTGACTCTTGGAACACAAGGTCACTGACAAAGGAGTGTATGCCTAACATATATGCCTACAGTCAAGACAACCTTTACTTCATGAATCATCTGAGCGGTAGCAATGGAACACGAAGCGGAGTATTCAGTCTATTCTTCTCTCTCCCATCCTATTACTGGAACATAGCAGAAAGCAACCATATCACACCAGTAATCCTTGATGTAGCAAGAGAACAAGGCTACACATTCAGGAACTACCCAGGAGCAAGCCAACTTGACCCACCTTTCGGACGTGTCCTGTTTGCAAAGGAAAAGAATGTCAGGATTGATACTCCAGGAAACACCGTATATGACAGAGACGAACAGATAACAAAGGACTTCATCGCTGACATCAAGTCTGCCAAGAACAGGAAAGAACCATTCTTCTCATTCCTCTTCTATGACCTTCCACACAGCTATGAACCATCACCCAAACATAAGCAGCCATTCAAGCCTGCATGGGAATATGCAAAGTATGACGAACTTAACAACGACACAGACCCAGTTCCATTTTGGAACCTGTACCGCAACACTTGCTATCAGGCAGATGAACTTATCGGAATGGTTATTAACACTCTCAAGGAGACTGGTCTCGATAAGAACACAATGGTCATAATCACAGGAGACCACTCACAGGAGTTCAACGAGAACAAGAAAAACTACTGGGGACACAATGGTAACTTCTCAAAGGCACAGATAAAGGTTCCTCTCATTGTCCATATCCCAGGCAAGGGACATAATGTGTACAACCATCGCACAACTCACTACGACATCATCCCGACTACAATGCACAACGCACTCGGAGTAAGAAATCCAGAAAGTGACTACTCAATGGGACACCAGCTCACAGACACACAGAGCAGAAACTGGCATGTAGTAGGTTCTGAGCTCAACTACGCCTTCATAGTCGATAACGACACGATACTCGAAAAGAGTGCCGAAGGAGGATTACTTGTGTATGATGCCGACATGAACATGGTGCCTGACTACAACATAAACATCAAAGCATTCAACAAGGCTGTTGACAAACTGAACAGGTTTATGAAGTAAGCTAATCACTGACATACAAAGATTATCCCACAAAAACAAAGAAACTGCCACTTTACACATCGTAAACATGATAGTTACGATGCGTAAAGTGGCAGTTTACACTTGATAACTAACTATTTCCTATTGCCTTTGTCTTCGTGATACTTGTATTTATACTTGATGTACTCCAGTACACTCGGCTATGAACTCGAGTTAAACGCATTATTTGACAATTTCACAGTTGAGAAAATATTGCCCACACAAATTCTTGTGGAAACAAAAGAGCAAACAAGCGATAATAAAAAGTAGGACAAAACGAAACTACGCAATGAATCGCAAGTACTCTAACAATAGCCAGTAAATAACAAAGCGGAGGCAAACTGATGGAAAAGCGGCCGAATCCTATAGGAAAAACAAGGGTAAAACATATACACAATTACACATACACCATACTCAAAGTGCGTTTCTGAATTTATACCCATATCTCCCGTCCGTAAGATGTATATCTCCCGAGATTTACACCCATATCTGACGGACGGAGAGATATGGGTGTAAATTTCGGGAGATATGGGTCTTTTTCTGTCCTTCCACAAATGACTTTTTTAAGAATCATTCTTCTTGTTCAAAATTAGGACAATCCTAACCTACCAAAGTGGGAAGCATTCAATAAAGTTCAGGAACTCTTCTCTGCGATACAAGTATCAAACCAGAAAGCGTAGCGACCTGATAACCTTAAACCTAATAACCTACCTATTAACCTTCAAATAATACAACGCCAAAAAGTAAACTATGATAGGTATTTGTTTATACCATTATCACACCATTTTATTCTACCTGATATCACCTTATCCAGCACATCAAGATGGTACTGCTCATTTGAACGTGAAGATTCGACATGCCATAAATGAAAAACGACACCACCCATTTTGAGTGCCTTCTTCTTCACTCCAGCAAAATGAAGACGATAAATAAGTTCACCATCCTCATGTCCCCATTGAAGCAAATCCTCATTATAGCCATTGACCTTAATAAGGTCAGAACGCCAAAATGCCACATTACAACCACGCATGTGGTCAATCTTACGTGCATACCGAAGCGCCATGAAATGACGAAGGACTTTACTTCGGAAACTATTCATGATGAAAGAAAGCTTAAAACCACCGATATTAGTCTTAAAGACACCTGTCTTGATGATTTCCTTTGTCATCCTTTCATCTATTTTCGTACGGCTTCCACACACATAATATCCAGGTTCCATAAGTTCAAGATGATCCTGTATGAAATGTTTGTCAAGTACTACGTCACCATCAATCTGAATTATATATTCACCCTTGGCAATGGCTATTGCCTTATTAAGTATGATAGTCTTACGGAAACCTTCATCTGGATGCCATACATGTGTAATATCAAGTTCTGGATAAAAGTTCTGCATTTCTGCTATAGCTTTTCTTGTATCATCATTAGAGCCATCGTCTGCAATAATGACCTCAAGAGGCAAGACAGTCTGCCTCGCAACGGATTCGATAGAAAGCCTCAACGCCTCTGGCCAATTATATGTAGATACCAAAAGTGATACACTCTGGCGATTATTGTTGAACATATTCTTATCTTTATATGTAAGTTTGTGAATAAAACTCTGTTTGCTTGCCTTTTTCTTGAGGCATTCAGAATACTTTGCACCTCTCTTCAACGCATAGAACATATAATGCATTGGTGCATCATCCATGCCGCGGTTTAACCTTTGAAACTCATTACACATCTCTTTGTCTGACGACACGAGAGACTTGAACATAAGGTGAACAAGGAAATAATGAATAAGATAATCATTATGTTTCCAATAGTAAACAAGGAAAGAATAAAGCTTGCTTATCATCGGATGACATGGCAAAGCCTTCATGAAGCAAGACTGAATATATGTATATGCAAACTCTCCTTGAGACCTGTAGCAAAAGAATGGTGCTTCCAATATATAATCAGGAATACATGATGTCATCAAACACGTGGCATCTATCCATATACCTCCATAAGCTGCAAGCAAATAAACACGAATTATGTCAGAAAAGTGAGCATCAGCAATTATTCCACTACGCCGTGCCCTCTCTATCTCTTCAGGCAAACAAACATAATCCTTATAGTTGGCATTTGTAAGATAAACAATCCTATACCCTTCAGGAGCGTACTTTTTAACGGAATCCATACATTCAGTAACAATCTCAGGTCTGTCATCAAGTCCCTGAAACCAACATTGCCAAATAGTATGCGAGTCATTTATTTCTTTTGCAACTCTAACAGGAGACTGTTCTTCCAAAGAGCCCATCATTTGAGTCAACATATTCACGCATCTATATGGAGAAAAAGGATACAATCCATCCCTTACTTTATGTCTGAGTTCCTTATTCCAGAAAATCAAGCCCGAGACAGTATTTGCCGCAAACTTTCTTATTGATACAATATGCTTATTCATAAGTAGGTGTGCATATTTTTATAGATTAATGATGTCAAGATTTTACCATAGAAACTATATAGTTCAATAGTTTCTCGTCATTAGAGTCAACCTTCCTGACAAACAAACAATCAGATTTTGTTATTTCGGGTATATCATCTGACGTAAACGTATAAGGTTCACCTCTGTCCCAGTCAATCAAACGCATATTACGTCCATAGATATCCTTTCCACCCGTAGTGCCTGTCTTTTCGTCACATCTATACACATTGGAATAGAACGGAGACTTGAATAAAACAGACTGAAGAAATATCTCATCCGCACAGAAAGAATGGGAATACTCTTTTTTAATCTCCTTTTTCTTAGAAAGAAGATAAGCTATAAAATCATCCGTAACAGAAACCCAATTAGGTCCCATCTTATGAGAAGCATACCATTCTTCAGTCGGTTTACGTGAGAACTTTTTGTTTAAAGACAGTAATTGTTTTTGAGCAAACCTGACTATTGACTGACGCATAGTGCGTTTCTCTATACGCTTGTAATTATGGAAATAATGCTTCCTCAACCTTTTATATATAACTGTTTTGAAATCATTTTGATTCCATAATTCCACAAACTCTGCCCCATTATTTTCACGGAAAAACTCATGAATCTGTTTTTGAGACTTGATAGGCATATCAACCCCAGAGAGAAGATGATAGTATGAATAACGCCCATTATTATGCGCATACTCAAACAAGCGAAGCTCTGCATCAATCTGTGAATATTCGCCCCACCATATTTTTATAGATGGTACAACGTACAACCTACTGCAAGAAAGTTCTGGAAGCTTACATCCTCGAAGGCTCGACTTGGCATCTATAAGCAAGTAGATATCATTCAGCGGGTCATCAAGTAACCTTAATAACGTGTGAAGCAATACCTTTTCAGAATGTGCTATAATGCAATAAGCATGCTTATCCAGAATATTATTATCTACCATCGTTTGCTGTTTATGAATGTTATAAAGTGAAGAAAAGACCTTATCATCCTTGTATATACTTTACTCTGAGAGCAATAATTCCTTGTCAGAATACATGGTTTATTGTCAAACGTGTATAATTCATCCAATGCCTTCAGATATACATCAGGTATGAGTTCTTTGAAAAAACGTTCACGTTCCTTCTCCATCCTATCCTTGTTCTGTGAACTGAAACCTGTTATGTCATAGCGACACACAACAACATTTCTGTACTTGAATCTTGCACCAGCCAACATCAATTTGACCTGCATGTGCCAATCTGCGACAATAGCATATCGTGTATCAAATCCTCCTACCTCTGCAAAACGTTCTCTTTTCACAAATGTTGTCTGATGATTCAAAGGATTTTTCCTCAGATACTGAAGGGTCAATTCTTCTGGCTGTTTACCTATGTCATCTCTGTCTGGATAGCAATAACAGACATCTCCATAAAGGAAATCAGCATCCTCATTATCTTTGTTTTCAAAAAAAGAAGACAAAACCTCTGACGAATAAAAACAATCACCAGAATTAAGGAAAAATATATAATCGCCCGTAGCTAATCGCCCTCCCTTGTTTAAAGCATCGTATATACCATTATCCTTTTCTGATATAAGACGAGAGAATAAACCTCTATTATCTTCCAAAAAGGATACACTACCATCCGTACTACCACCATCCACAATAATCCATTCAAAGTCCCGGAATGATTGATTTATTACACTACTAAAAGTACGCTTTAAACCCTCAAGGTTGTTATAATTGATAGTAATAATAGATAGTTTCATTTCTTGTTCATTATGAAATTTCATAAGTAGATTCACATTGTTTATTTGTTGTTCTTCTCCACAACCTTACCCATCATCACCACTTGATATAACGACTCAAGACAGGCATAAACAAAGCCTGGTATTCCGTCCCTAAAGCCTCCCTTTATGAAGTAGCTCTTGACAAAACGATGTGTAGGACGACTCACGAAAGCCCATGCGCCATAATTCTTACCTGCTTTCTTTATCATCTCATTCTGTGTATAGATATCCGTCTTGCGAAGACGATCGGATACACTATCATTGGCAAGATGTTCAAAAGCTATACCTGAGTGCTTAGGGATACGTATAACCTTACCCTTTACCGTTGGTTGTACATGAATTATAGGAGGCCAATCCGTAACATCCTTGCGGAAGAAGCGAAGAATATAATCAGGATAAAGGGCATGCATAAATTGCCCCATGAAATAATTCCTACGCGGAATGAATACGCCATCTGGACAGTCATCACTGCTTATCAAGTCATAAAGATAATGACGAAGTTCAGGAGTAACAATCTCATCAGCATCTACAACAAGTACCCAAGGATTGCTTGCGCTTTGTATGGCAAAGTTGCGAGCTGGTTCTACAATATTATAGTCCTTCTTCTCAAATGTGACAATCCTACATCCGTACTTACGAGCAATATCCAACGTAGAATCCGTACTTTCCATGTCACAAATGACTATCTCATCAAAGGACTTTACAGACTCCAGCACCTTCGCAAGATGCTTCTCCGCATTATATGTATTTATTACAACTGATATCATGTTCTTATTTCTGGTGACAACGTTCATAAGTATCATTCCATATTGAGTCAAGTCTTGGCAACTGCTCGTCAAAGTCCTTGAAGTCAATCTTTGCAGCTTCTGCCTCGTGACTTGTAATCCAGAATAGTCTCGCTTTGCCATACATTGAAGCAACCAAGGAGAATGAACTTGGAGGACCAATTACATAATCACACTGGGAAAGGAGACAAAGATCCTCACCTGGATTACCATTAGGGAAATATACCTTTGAACTTTTTATTGAAGACTTGAACTTGTCATGGTCAAGAGCAGACGCATTCCCGCAGATATAAACCACACAAGGCTTATTGGCAAGCGATTGGATAAAGCGATTGACATAGGTGATGAACTCTTCATCACTAAAGTAGAAAACACCATTTAACCATGTCTTATAGTCGCCTCTACGGATATGAATTCCTATCTTTACCTCATTCTGCGAAGACGTGTTGTGAATATATGCGTCAATCTTCCCCTGAATAGAAGGCTTGAAACGGAATAACGTCTTTATGTCTTCCTTATATTTATGGAACAAGTCAAAATACCTTACGCACCATCCCTCAACCATTACTGAACGATGTGATAAGATAAACCGTTCCTTCTCCGACTTGTCCTCGTTTATGTCATTATAAGCCACTACTGGTATTATGCCAGTAAATGCCATGAACTTGCCAAGCAAATAGCTAAAGAAATTATGCTTGAACTCAGTACAGATATTGAAATACTGGTATTTGTAAGCAAAGCGCATAGATATGCATTGGCACCCATTCTCTTTTGCCCAAGCATATACGTGCGCAAACTGCAATATGTTATTGCACATTTGTCCTTTATCCCTTACAAATATCATAGTTTCTTATACTTTTTGTTTTACACTTATAATGGTTCCTATCGGTTAGCAGTATCCGTATATAGTTTCTGGAGTATTGCCTTACCCTTTCTTACTCTCTGTTCCTTATTACCGCCTTTCTTATCCACGTTCTGCAAAATCATGTTTGCGTCAAGGTCGTATGTGCTTACTCCCGTTGAGTCGAAGAAAGAAAACTCGACCTTAGAACAATGTATGGCAGTAGGATAAGTATAAGTCTTGCTCAGTACATCACGACTATATGTAAAGTCTTTATGCTCAATGCCAAGTTGTCCAAGAAGCGTAGCGGCTAAATCTGACTGATTCATCAATGTATTGATTTCTCGATGTTCCTTAACTGCACCACCTACCATTACAAGAGGTATGTGTATCACATCAAAACTTGAGAACGTATATCCTCCTTGACCTATAGCACCATGGTCAGACACAATAATTATAACCGTATTATCCCATTTGCCTTCAGCCTTCAGCTTATTGACAAACTTGCCAAGACAATCGTCCGTATAAGCAAAACTGTTTTCGACTTTCTTGTCAAGTCTTTTGTAAGGAACATCCCAAGGCTCATGACTTGACAAAGTCATTATGCTTACGAAAAATGGTTCTGCAAGATTACGAACTGATTCCGAAACCTTACCGAACAAGTATTCATCTGGAACGCCCCAATCAGAGGTTCTCTCCTTGCGAGAGAAATCCTTGTCTGAATATGTCTTCTCATAACCGTTCTGAAGCATGAAGCCGCCCATGTTTGTAAAGTTGATGTCGCCGCCATACCAGAACTCCGTATTATAGCCAACATTCTTCAACGAACGCGCAATACCTGGTAGGGTTTCACACTTCTCGGGTATCTTCATGAGCGAAGCAGAAGGGTAACCGAGCCATCCACTATTGATACTTACAAGCCCTCTATCTGTACGGAAACTGTTACCTTGACAATTGGAAAAGAGTATTCCCTCACTGGCAAGCCTGTCAAGATTAGGGGTAGCATCTTCATTTGCCCCGACACACCCAGCAATACTTGCGCCACAACCTTCCCAAACAACGAGAATGATATTAGGACGATTAGTGGTGAACAGAGTGTCTGACTCAACACTCTCCGTGTTGTAAATACCTTGCAACAAGCTGCTCAACTCCTCTTCATCACCATAATATTGGTACTCACTCGCGAAGTCCTGCTGATGAGACAAAGAATAGAACATATTGAATGCGCTATTAACAGCTGAATGGTTCAAAAATTGCTTATCTGAATAATATGCGCTTGTGACATTTGCAGTTCCCTCACCTACTCCACCACGAATCATGATGAACATCAATCCGAGTACAGGAATCATGACCAAAGAATGAAGAGGTTTTGAGGACTCATTGAGGAGCCTACCTGGCAAGACATAATGCACAAGAACACAATAAACGGCAGTAAGAACAAGAATGGAGACGATTGTCAAGAATACGAACAAGCCACTTACACTTGCAAGCGCATCGGCAGGCTTGTCTGTATAAATAAAGACCGTTGAGTCAAGCTTGAATTGCCAGAAACCATACATCACAACATCCGACACATAAATGATGGCAAGAAGTAATAATATGACTATGAAATAAGGCATGAGCCACTTGCGCAGATTTATCTTCACGAAGAAACTCACAAACAAGACGATCCACGGAATCACGAGCACATAGCCACTCATGGTAGAGTCAAGAGCCAATCCATGCCACATGACGGCAAGGTAATCTATAGGCGTAAGCGATTCACATACTGATGAATTATAAAGCATAAACACAGGTTTCTGCAAGATAAATATGAGCATCAGCAAAAGGAACAGCTTGAGCAATATGTATAATCTTGAATCTTTAATTCTTGTCATTAAGCATTATATTTTTTGCAAATTTACAACATTTTACCGATAACACATCCGTTTACGTAAGTAGAGTTTAATTTTTATTCGTAACTTTGCCAAATATTTAATAAAACGTAAGTAAAAACCATAATATGGTCCTATTAAGCTTTGACACAGAAGAGTTTGATGTTCCGAGGGAACATGGGGTAAAGTATGACACACTCAAAGAAGGTATGGAGGTTTCCAAATACGGTACGAACAAAATACTTGACATACTCAAGAAAGAAGGCGTAAAAGCAACTTTCTTTTGCACATCCAACTTTGCTCAACACGCCCCTGAGGTAATGGCGCGTATCATGAACGAGGGACACGAAATAGCTGCTCACGGATGCGACCATTGGAATCCAAAACCAGAGGACGTAATAAACTCTAAGCGCATACTCGAAGAGGTCACAGGAAGAACTATTTACGGTTATCGTCAGCCACGAATGTTTCCCGTAAGCGACGAGGAAATAGAACGTCAAGGCTACACATACAATTCTTCCCTTAATCCGGCTTTTATTCCAGGACGCTACATGCATCTTACGGAGCCGCGCACTCCTTTCATGAAAGGTAACGTCCTCGAGATTCCAGCAAGTGTAACTCCGTGGTTCCGTTTCCCACTCTTCTGGCTTGCCATGCACAACCTACCAATGTGGCTGTACAAGTCATGGTGCAAGTGGACACATAATCATGACGGACAATTCGTGATATATTTCCACCCATGGGAGTTTTACCCACTTGGCGAACATCCAGAGTTCAAGATTCCATTCATCATCAAGAATCACGCAGGTGAAGGAATGTACCAACGCCTTGGCGAACTTATCCGTATGTTCAAGAAGGAAGGAGCACAATTCATCACGTATTCAGAATACACTAACAACTACTTCGTACATAATCAAGGAAAATGAAAAAAATCACAATATTACTTCCCGCATATAATGAAGAATCCTCATTCACTCTCTTACGAAAGTGCATGAATGAGGTTCTTGCATCAAATCCCAACTATGAATGGGAATTTCTACTCGTTAATGATGGAAGCACAGACAACACGCTACAACAGATGATTCGTCTGCACGAAGAAGATTCCCACTTCAGTTACCTTGACCTGTCACGCAACTACGGAAAGGAAATCGCTATGATGGCTGGATTTGACTATGTTGATAGCGATGCCACAATTATTATGGATGCTGACATGCAACATCCAATAGACGTCATTCCTGAAATGATAAAATATTGGGAAGAAGGTTATGACGATGTCTATGCCCAGCGAGAAAGTTCAAAAGAGGGATGGATCAAACGCAAGACATCACAATGGTATTACAAACTATTGCAAAGCCTTACGAGAGTTCCAATACAAAAGAACACAGGTGATTTCCGCTTACTTGACAAGAGCTGCATTAAGGCACTTCGCATGATGCGTGAAGCTGAACGCAATACAAAAGGCATGTACTCATGGATAGGTTTCCGCAAGAAAGGTATCTACTATAAGCAATTGGAACGTCAAGAGGGAGAGACAAAATGGAGTTTTCTATCACTCGTCAATTTGGCAATCAATGGTATAATGTCTTACACCATTGCACCATTACGTTTTGCTTCATTTGCAGGAATAATCATTTCATTTATTGCATTCATTTATCTCATATACATCATCGTTGTAACAAACATTTTTGGTGAACCTGTCCAAGGATACCCTACCATTATGGTTACGATACTTTTCCTCGGAGGTGTGCAACTATTAAGTTTGGGTATAATAGGCGAATACCTCGGAAGAGTTTTCAACGAGGTGAAAGGACGCCCAGGATATTTCATTAACAGTTATAACGGAAAGAGAGATTCTATCAATGGAACTGACAAATAAAGTACAAACATTCTTTCACAAACCATTCTTTAAAAGTCCCAATACACTTTTAGGGCTATGGCTTGTACTCGGATTTATTTCTGGCATAGCAAAACTGCATCATCATAACAACTTTGCTATTTTCAGACATGTTTTCTGGCACACTATACAAGGTAAATCTCTTTATGATTATTATCCTGAAGAGTATTTCGACCATAATCTCTATGGTCCTATATTCTCAGCAATCATAGCTCCATTTGCCATAATACCAGAGATACCAGGCCTAATTCTATGGTGTACGGCACTCGCAATGTTCATGTATTGGGCAATCCGCAAATCTACATTTTCTGACTACCAGCAAGTATTCATACTTTGGTTTTGCGCTCACGAACTTCTGACGGCATTATTCATGCAACAATTCAACGTTGCAATTGCAGGAATAATGCTTCTAAGTTACCACTTCGTGAGGAAAGAACGTGACGTATGGGCTACATTCTTTATCGTGATTGGATTCCTTGTAAAACTGTATGGAATCGTAGGACTTGCATTCTTCCTTTTCTCAAAGCATAAAGTGAGATACGCCTTGTCATTCATAGGATGGCTCGTTGTGCTCTCTTGCATTCCTATGCTCTATTCAGGAGTTGAGTACCAGATTTCGCAATATAAGGAATGGATAGAATGTCTTAGCGGCAAGAATGTAGAAAATGGAGACTCAATAGCACAGAATATTTCACTACTTGGAATGGTTCATAGAATATCAGGCTTACAGTTCTCCGACTTGTTCATCATCATTCCAGGAATGGCACTCTTTGCTATCCCATATCTTAGGATTAAGCAATATGCAAACGAAGGATTCAGGCAGACAATCCTTGCATCTGCACTCATGTTCATTTGCTTGTTCAGCACGGGAACAGAGTCAAGCGGCTACATCATAGCCCTTACAGGAGTAGCAATATGGTTTACGGCAAGCTCTTGGCAAAGGGACAAATGTGACATCGCACTCATGGTGTTTGCCTTTATCCTGACAAGTCTTTCGCCATCCGACTTGTTCCCAGCATACATACGCAAGGAATGGGTACAACCATACGCCCTAAAGGCTCTGCCAGTAGCAATAATATGGTTCAAGCTCTGCTACGAGATAATGACAAAAGATTACAAAGACACTAAAGAATAATGATAACAATACAGGAGATAAAGAATAACGAAAAGATAATGCAGTTCATCCGTTTCTGCATCATTGGAACCATTGCCGCAGCCGTCCACTATGGCATATACTATCTGATGCTGTTCTGGGCAGAGGAAAACATCTCTTACATCACTGGATACCTCATTAGCTTCGTCGGCAATTTCTACCTCACGTCTTATTTTACGTTCAGGACCATTCCGACAATCAAGAAGTTCCTCGGATTTGCTTGCAGTCATGGCATAAACTTCGGACTTCACATAGTGCTTTTCAACGCCTTCTTGTGGATGGGCATCCATCGTCTTGTTGCCCCACCACTCGTGATGATAGTGGCTATGCTCGTGCAATTCACAATACTTAGATTCATCTTTACGCCTAAAAGCAAAAACAGCAGTCACACATAAATGTGACTGCTGTTTTTTGTCTTTATCTTATCTTTTCATAAACTGCCATGAGCTTTTCGGCACATACCTTTGGATGGAAGGTGTTCATGGCATACTCGTAGCCACCCGAAATCATCTTGCCACAAAGGATGTCATCTGTGAGTACAGATGCTATCTTGTCACGTATGTCCTCCACGCTTGATGGGTCTGCTTGTAGGGAGTATGGACCTCCTGCCTCAGGGAGACTGCTCACACTACTCGTCACCACAGGACAACGGCTCAGGAGTGCCTCGACGACAGGCAATCCGAATCCTTCGTAGAAACTTGGATAGACAAATGCCTTTGCCTTGGAATAAAGTACCTGCAACTCGTCATCACTCACCCTCTTCTTAGGGAAGATGACAAGGTTCTCCATATTATGTTCTGCGATGTATCGCTTTACATCATCCTTGTATTCACGTCCTCCACCAACTACCACAAGTGGTATCTGAAGGTCGTCAGGAAGAAGCTCTATCGCCTTGACTATTCCCAAGAGGTTCTTGCGTGAGTTGATTGAGCCAACATACAGAAGGAAGCCCCCCTGGAGTTCAGAGTTTTGAGTTATGAGTTCGGAATCATCCGCTGGCGAACTGGTAGCATAGAATCTTGGTGCCACAGGCTGATAGACAACGTCTATCTTGCTCTCATCCACGTCATAGAAACGAAGGATATCCTGTTTCGTACATTCGCTTATGGCTATGATACGGTCAGCATTCTTTACGGCATAACGCCATTTGAGGTCATAAATCTTACGGTCCTGCCAATGGTACATGTCCGTGAATGTGCGGAAAGCCACGTCATGGATAGTCACAACACTTGGTATTCCGCTCTTGCGTATTCCGACAGGCAACTCGTTGCTGAGACCGTGAAACAGGTCTATGCCGTCACGCTTCAGGTTGTTTGGAATACCGAAGGTGCGCCACAGGCTACCCTTGAGCAATCCATGTGGAAGAAGAGTCGTACAGTATCTCTTGTTCAGATACTCAGCCGCCTCATTATTGTCCTTAGGTGTCTTTGGTGTGTACAAAAAATAGGCATTCTCAGGGAAATATTCCGTGAGAATGTCTATTGTAGTTCGACTATGATTACCTAATCCTGTAAAGTTGTTGTAAAGACGCTTAGCGTCGAAACCGATTTTCATAGCAAAACATTTTTTAAGATTTATAATCTCAAATATATCATTTATGCCTCCAGGTCTTTTCTCAACACAGAGGACACAGAGTACTCAGAGCTTTTTAAAAACGAAAATTTAGAAAATCAAAGAAAATTTCTTTATAGCAAGTCTTTTAATCTCAATCTCATGCCACCCGTTCATAACGGAACGCATAAATGATAAATTCGAGATTTGAAATTAAGAAAAAAAATTTTCTTTAATTTTCTTAATTTTCGTTCTTTACCTCACCCTCCTACTTCTTTCCGTAAAGTACAGGGTTTGTACTTGGGTCGTTGTACATCTTCATCTGCTTATAGACCTTCATGTACTTCTTTCCTGCCTCTATGTCTGCAAGGAGAGCGTCAATGGCACTTGAGAGGTCCTTCTTCTGCTCAAGGAGCACGTCGAGTTTAGCCTTACATGCCTCAATATGTTCAGCAGAAGCGTCCTTACGGTCAACCTGCTCCTGCATGTGATAAATCTTGAGAGCGAGGATGCTCAGACGGTCAATAGCCCATGCTGGTGACTCTGTATTGATAGTTGCATCCTTGGCAACCTTCACACTTGAATAGAGAGAATAGAAATAAGAATCAATACGCTCCACGAGGTCTGTACGGTCCTGATTACTCTTGTCAATACGGCGCTTGAGCTGAAGAGCCTCAACAGGGTCAATCTGAGGGTCACGGATAATGTCCTCAAGATGCCACTGTACTGTATCAATCCAATTTTTCACATACAAGTCGTACTCTATTTCACCTGGCTTATATGGATTATTGATTGGAGTATCAACATTATCAGTAAGATGATAATCCCTTATTACCTGTTCGAATATTGGGTTTGCTTTAGCTGTAAATGTCATATGTATTCTAATTTTTGTGCAAAGATACATAATTTTATCGTGAATGAATTAAAAGTCTCAAATATATTTCTTCATTACAGGATTTTTACATAAATTTGCACCCGTAAATGAACATAAGTTAGACACTTAACTTACATCAAGGCGGTTCTTAATCTGAATCAAGGATTCGGTTTATTCATACAAGCCCCGGAATTCCCCAAGCGTACGGCTAATTGACTTTATGCGGTGCCCAAGCGGAATGGCGGGGTTTTTCGTGCATTATCTGGATAATGCACGAGTTAAAAGTTAAAAGTTAAAAAATAAAAGTTAAGTTGGAGAGTTAAGAGTTTACGCAAGAAAAACAAAAGAAAACCTTTTTTTTCATGTTTTTATCTGTTTTTACCTGTTTTTTCTTCGTCCGCACGTCTCGTGCGATAAAAAAGACTAAAAAAAGCATTCACCAAATTACATATCCGCACTCTTCGATTGTCCTAATATTCATAGTCAGTACTTAGTCTCATATGAGTCAGTACTTAGTCAGTACTTTGACTATACTTCAACCTTAGCAGACGTATGTGCACAGTTATCCACCCCTGTTTCTTCGGCAACCCTTCGTGAATCCTTCGTATCACCTTCGTAAAGACTTGCTCATCATTTTGCAAAAATGATGTGGCAGAAGTATGCTGATCGCCTCCGAATCATGCCACAAAGATACGCAAATAATGGATAACCACCAAACAAATGACCAACATCATATTCGATTCCGTTCGATTCAATTCGATAAGCCAGCATAACCATCATAGCACAATCCAAAATGTTAAGTTTTTTGGATTCAATTCCAAAAATCTTATAAGTTTTTTGGATTCAATTCCAAAAAACTTTTAATAATTTTGGATTACTCCAAATTATTCGTACTTTTGCA
>JAEEGL010719087.1_pt1 | contig 16887 bp, 17 predicted proteins | sample 9134231 | NCBI WGS metagenome assembly JAEEGL01 (sample SAMN16246548, study PRJNA631951) | gut metagenome | biome: gut microbiome; feature: rumen; material: fiber-attached | host: Bos | place: Iran: Karaj | collected 2018-10
AACTATCTTATTTGCTATAACGCACAACCGTATTTATATTATCCATAAATAGCACTTGAAAGTGATCTAAATTAGCTATTATTATCTATTCTCACCAAACATAGACTCTCTTAAACTTTTCACTAATTCCGTCTTTCGCATTTGCTTTTATAAATGAAATATTAACACATTTACTATTTATTTTCAAGTATTTATTAAAATAATTATAATTTGAGTACTTTTTCCATTTTCTTGGTTGGTTTTCTATTCGATAAATAATCTTGACTAAATATCTGTAAATTATTACATTCATTAACATTTTTTACGATAGTATCAATATCTTTATTAGTAATATCAAAACTACGATTAATAAACTTTTTATATTTTCCTGGATTAACACCAATAACCTTTTTAAATATTTCAGAATAATATTCAATGGAATTAAAACCATTTCTTAAGGCAATAGATAAAATATAGTTATCATATTTATAATAATCAAGACTATTTAATACTCTTATGGTATTAATGTAATCATGAATTGACTTGCCAATCTCTTTTTTAAATCTTTTCATAATATATGTTTTATCAAAATAAAAACGATTAGCTAACTCATCAATAGTTATTTCATCATTAATATTTCGATTAATATATTCTAAGATATTACATACTAATTCATGAGAGAACATACTACCACCAAATCCATTATATCATAAAAAGCCATTTTTGTTTAACTTTTTTATATTTTTTCATAATATAATGGAAGCAGAAAGAGACGAAAGGACTCTTTCCCATTATAAATAATGAAACAACAGTCAATTATAGTCATAGTAAAAAGGGGGCGATTATAATGGCATGTTACAATTGTGAGCATCTAGTAATGGATAACATGAAAAATGGTTCAATTAATGGATGTCTATATTATTGTAAGAAAAACAATCAATATATAAATGGTGCATGTGATGGTTGTGAAAACTATAGTAAAGATTATTCAAGAAAAACTTATGAGAATAATGAAATATATAATAACGGTAGACACTATTCTAATGGTAGTTCTACCCCATTATCTCTACAAATAATCTTAATAGTATTCTTAATTATCTGTGCAATAATTGTAAACTTATAATAAAAAAGCTATATTTGTTTAACGATTCGTTGTTTCCTATATTATAATGTAATTAAGAAGAAAGGAGATGAGACTATGTCTTATGGAAGATGGGCAACCAAAGAAGAAATAATGGAACATACCACAAAAATTACGAAAGATTCTAAAGTAGAAAAATCTGGAATGATGTTTATGTATGATAATGATAGCATTTATATTAATAATGCAGAATCACATAACTTAGTAATTGGTGGAACTGGTTCTGGAAAAACTCAGACAACTATTATGCCACAAATTTATTTATCAATTAAAGCTGGTGAATCATTTATTGTTAATGATCATGCCGGAGAATTATTTGAAGAATTTAGTGGATTAGCTAAAGAAAACGGTTATAAAGTTCAAGTAATTAATTTTAGAGATATGACCAAAGGTAATAATTACAATCCTCTATATATTCCCTATAAACTATATAAAGAAGACCGTGTTGATGAAGCAATTGAATTAATTGAAAATGTTGGTTATAACCTAATATCTGATTTTAATCAAACAGAAGCAGATCCATTTTGGGAAAATTCAGCTATTAACTTATTTACTGGTTTAGCATTATATTTATTTGAAAAAGCTAATGAAAAGGAAATAAATATTAATAGTATTGTTAACTTATTAAATAATATTGAAAAAATTAAATATGAAATTAGTCAAGATAAAACCTCTATTACTTATACATATTTATCCCCTATTCTTGATGCGCCTAATGATACAAGAGGATCAATCATTGCTGTATTTAAACAAAAGTTAGCTATTATAATATCTCGTGATGCATTATCTAAATTATTATGTAACAATAATATTGATTTAGAAAATGTTAAAGAAGAAAAAATAGCAACATTTATTATTAGCGATGGTAAGTATTCAAGTATTATTATGCCAATGATTCTAAATCAAGTATATAGTATTATTAAATCAAAACCCCGTAATGATCATAAATTAAATATGATTCTTGATGAATTTGGAACTATTAAACCAATTAAAAATTTCCTAGATATTCTTACTTATTCAAGAAGTGTTGGTATTAGAATAACAATTGTTGTACAAAGTATCTTACACTTAGAGAATATTTATGGTAATAAAACTACTGAATTTATTAGAATGGCTGTTGGTAATACTATTTTCTTACTAGCTAATGATATACGTACTTTAGAAATGATATCCAAAGATTGTGGTAGAAAAGATGAAAAGAATCCCCTAATTACTGTTGAAGACTTGAAAATAATGGATTACTTTGAAGCTATTATTTTAACTAGTAGAATGTATCCAATTAAAACCAAGTTACTACCATACTTTGAATTTAATATTCCTAAAGTAAAAGCAATAGAACTTAAACCATTAGAATATAACGAAGTAGAAATATATAAATAAAAAAGGCCTATGCCTTTTTTTATTTTGTATGTTTTTTAGTCTTTTCAAGAAATAATTCGACAAAATTATCAATAACTTCTTGTTTATTTTCTTCTCTAGTATCATGATGTACTTGTATTTCTCGGGTATAATATTCATCATTTTTCTGGTTATAAATAGCTAAGAAAACAACATCATCTTTACCACCAGGATTATTTTCATCAGTTTTCTTTAATTTACCAGTAATTCCTACTCCATAAGTAGAATTTGATGTCATACTAATATTTCTTGCCATTTCACAAGCTACTTCTTCACTATAAACTGTATGTTGATGAATAATTTCGGAATTAACGCCCTCTTTTATTTTAAATCTTGTGGAATATGTTACTGCGGAAAATTCAATAACTTGACTAGCATCAGGAATATTCGTAATTGCATTAGCAAGTCCTCCCCCAGTACATGATTCCATTGTACTTATTGTTTCCCCATTTTCTATTAATCTTCTTACTACTCTTTCCATTATCTCACCCACCATTAATTATAACATAACAAAAAAGAAGAATCTAGTTCGATTCTTCTGTGGAAGTACTTTCATTAGTTACTTCAACCACTGGTGTAGCTGTTGCTTCCACCTTAGGTGGTTCTGGTGTAGTAGGCGCTGGTGTAACTTCTGGCGTTGGTGTTTCACTTGGTGTTGGAGTTACTGTAGGAACTACGCTTGGTGTTGGAGTTACACTTGGAATTGGTGTAGCAGTCACTACTACATTATTATTCACATTATTTTCATTATTTGTTGTTTCAGTACTATTAGTAGTATTAGAAGTATTGTCCGTTAATGCTTCATTTTTCTTCTTCTCTTCTTCTAATTTTTGTTCAGCTATTCTAACTGAATTACTATTAATAACACGTCTTGCTGTTACATACTGCATCATATTAACTGTACTAAATTTAACACCTACACCTGGACGTGATTCATGGATTACTTGTCCGCCACCATAATATATAGCTACATGGCTTGCTCCACCTCTGGCTCCTTTTTGTTTATAGAAAACTAAGTCACCTTTTTGTAGATCACTTTTAGCCACATATTTACCTCTTGACATTTGTCCACCAACAGTACGTGGTAAACTAACACCAAATTCTCGATATATTAGCATAGTAAATCCTGAACAATCAGCACCCTGTGTTAAACTTGGTGTACCACTTTTGTATCTTAAACCTAAGAATTGTCTTGCAAATGATACAATTGCTTCACCAGTTACAGAACTATAACTAGGTTTAGTATAAGTAGATGGCTTAGCCACTACCTTATTTTGTACTACACTAGTTGTAGTTTTTTTATTGCTAACCTTCTTTTCAACCTTTTTATCACTTAATGCTTTTTCTTGTTGATCAATTACCGCTTTAACACTTCTAGTAATAAAAGCAAATTCACTAACTAACTTATCTTCCGTAAGAACTGTATCTTCTTGTAAGTTAATGACAGATTCAATACTTTTATTAATAAAAGCTAAACTATACTCTTCCCCTTCCCCAAAATGGGAGACTGGCTCCGTATCACTTGTTGTAAGAGATATCTCATGAGCTTCATCAGTAGTGCTTCCATCAATAATACCGCTTGTTGTTTTAACGCCAAGGAAGCCTGTACATACGAAAGATAACATTAAATTGCTAACGCAAAATAAACGCATCCTTCTTGTAAATAAATTCATTTTTAAACACCTCATCGTACTTAATTTTTTTACGGACAATGTCTATGATAACAAATTTCAAGAGATAAGTCAAATCTGTTTGACGTAAAAGGCCTTTTGTAATAATTAAAAAAGACACTTATTAGTATCTTTATTTCTTATTAACATGAGGAAATCTTTGGTGTAAAAACTCATCACTATATTCTTTTACTTCGCAATTTCCTAATTTATAGATTAAGTAATTACCATCTTTAGGTTCACCTTCTAGAAAAGCTCTAAAATATAATCCACATCCGGCATGAGCAACTACTAAAATATTTTCATCACGATGCTTTTCAATTACTTCAGTTATAAATTCAGCTACTCTTCTTTTAACATTATTAACATTTTCTAATCCAAAACGATTTTCATTAGGACTTGAGAAATCAACATCTTGTGGTACATCTTTAATATATTGCCCTTCTAATTCTCCATTATCTCTTTCAATAATACGATCATCAATAATAATATCTTCATCAGTTATTATTCGAGCAGTATTATAAGCTCTTTGTAATGGACTGGAATAAACTACATCAAATTTAACGTTTTTAAGTTTTTCTTTAACAACATTAGCTTGTCTAATCCCCTCTTCAGTAAGAGGTGTATCTATTCTTCCTCCATATATTTTTAAAACATTTAATTCAGTTTGACCGTGTCTTACAAAATATAACATTTCAATCTCCTTAAAAAACAACATCTCAATTGAGATGCTATCTATTATATTATTTTTTTTATTTATTGACAACTATTTAGTTAAAAAAACTATATATCATAATAATAAACATTTTCTTTTAAATTAAGTATTGGAAACATACTATCTTTAATATACTTTCCACCCATATGTTTATAGAATTCTCCAGTTGGATTACCTTCAAGACAAGCAATAATCATTTTATCAAAACCTTCTTTTTTTAGTTCTTGTACTGCAGTTTCAAATAATTTTCTACCCAAACCAAAACCATGGTATTTTTTAAGAATATAAAAAGCGATTATTTCTCCACAATTAGTAAACTCAGGGTCTTCACTTTTGCCATAACGGATAAAGCCAACTATTTCCTTATTAATTTCTAAGACAAATTGTTTCTCACCATTTTGAAATCTTTCAATAGCTTTTTTTGTTCTTTCTTCCTCGGTTTTTGGCATTTTATTTAAATAGTCATCAGGGACTATTCCACGATATGTTTCATTCCAACTAATGGTAACTATATGCATAACACTTGGAATATCCGCTTCTTCACATTTACGAATTATATAATCCATATGACACCTCAACCATATTATACAAAAGAAAAAAGACTATTTCTAGTCTTAATTTAAATATGTTTTATGATATGTTATTCCACCAATAACTTCAGTTGTATCAATACGATTTGAATTTGCTTCTTTGGATGATATAGAACCATTAATACTATCCATTTGACCTTTTAGGACACCATCATAGTAATTAAATGTTCCATTATTATTAACTCCGTAAGTATCACCCGTTAAATCAGGAGAAGAAGCATTTATACCTCCACCTTGAACACCAATAGTAAGGATTCCAGCATTTTGAACTGCACCAGATGTTGGAACAGTTGATTTAGAAACGATTGTTCCACCTGTAATAATTACAGTTGCTTTAGCAATATTTTGAACTGCACCTCGATCACAATTTAAACTAGTTCCGGTGATAGTTCCACCATTAATAGTTATTTTGGCAGCTTTATCATCATTTTGAACAACAGCTCTATCAGTAGTAGCGGAAATTAACACAGATGTTCCAGAAATAGTAGCTGTTCCTTTATTATAAAGTGCTTGTCTTTTAGATCCTTCAATTGTCGCACTAATTATTCCACCTGTCATATTAAAGGTAGCACCAGCATTATTATTTAATATACCTTGGTCAACATTACCAATTGAAATACTTCCACCTGACATATTAAATGTTCCATTATTTTCAAACACTTGTGAAACATCAGAATGAATACTACCACTATTTAAGTTAATTGTAGAACTCTTCTTATTTAAAACAGCTGGAACGAATGAGTTACCATTTCTTTTACCACCAGTAATACTTCCTCCACCTGTTGAATCCATAATTGTAAATGTTCCAGAATTTTCAAAAACAGTTCCTCCAGAATAATTAATATTATGTCCATTTAAATCAACAGTTATGTTTCTTGATGATCCAATAGCTTGTTTACCACTTAAAGTTATATCTTCTAAAATAACTATTGTTGTTGGTGTACTATTAGTAATAGCACTAAATGCAGCTGGTAATGTAGTATATTCATTAGTTCCAATCCTTGCTACATTTATAGTGCTTAAATCTGTCCAATGAGCGTAGAACCTGATATTACCATTAATTAACTTGGTAGCATCTATTTGATTACCAGTACCATCATCATCAAACCATCCATCAAATCGATATCCAGATTTTGAAGTTGTTGGAAGTGTTCCAATTGCATGACCTGCTTCAACACCTCTAGTTAATTCAGTTTCTACTCCACCATCATAAACAAAGGTAACCGTATAAAATGATGTAACTAAATATGACTCTTTATATCCATTTTCTGCAGTATGAATGACTTCATAACCTGGTTCTACTTGACTTATTTTAGATGCATCATCAATTGGATCAGTTTTACCACTTATTTTACCATCATAAAATTCAAATGAAGTAATTGCTGTAACACCATAAGTTTCTCCTATTATTGATGGAACAGATGTGTTAACACCAGAACCTATAACTCCTATTTTTAGAGTTCCTTCATTCTGAAGAGCAGCACCACCAGTTGAATGAATAGTTCCACCAGTTATAGTAGTATTACCAGTTGATAAGTTTTGAACAGTGGCTCTTTGACTAGTTGTGGAAGTAAATGTTCCACCTGATATATTAAGAACTCCAGCATTATATATTGCTTGTCTTGATCCTGTAGCAGCAACTGTTCCTCCAGTTACATACATTGTTCCATTATTGTTAATAGCACCTTGTTGAACTGACGATGTTATCGTTCCATTTGATATAGTTAATGTTCCATTATTAGTAATAACTGGATTACTACCACTATTTCTTAAAGTATTATTTTTTAAGTCTAATGAAACATTCTTACCTGCGGCAATAGTAATAACCTCGCTAGTATCACCTAATAACTCAACTGTCATAGCTGTATTATTAGTTGGAACAGCATTTATAGCTGCTTGCAAAGTAACATAATAATCATTTCCAATTCTTGCGATATTACTTACCCAATTAGCATAAAGTGTAACATCACCAGAAAGCTCACTAGTATTGACGATATCATTACCTGAAAAATCATTATATAAATACCATCCACCAAAGACACTTCCCGCTTTAGTTGGTGATAAAATTGGTGTATTATCACCAAGACTATAGGTTGTTACTTGATTAATAGCTTGTGTTCCACCATTTAAGACATAAGTAATGGTAAATGTTGTTGGATTAGTAATAAATACATGATCTCTTATTGGTGTTAAAAATGTTAAAACTCGATTAGTATAAGTATAATTAACACCTTTAGTTAAGGTTACTCCCCCACTTACTATAGTTAAATCTTCTCTTGCATCACTATTAAAACTAATAATCGTAGTATCTCCATCCATGACAGTTAAAGGTGTAAGTGGTGGATTGGTAAATCCCGCATAATTAATATCAAAAACTTTTTTAAAATCAAATTCTAATTGAAAATCAAATGTTGTATTATTCGCATCATAAGCATTATTCTTGTAACCTACAGTAATATAAAAAGTCTTTTGGGCGCCTGAACTACATTCAGTTCCATCATTATCATCACATATTTTACTCTTTAAGGTATAATCCGTTATATTAGTTATCTCTAAATTATTAGGAAGTCCGGTAATATTATTAATACCCATATAAGTATTAGTAGCAAGTTCAATATTAGTAACTTCAACTTTATAAGTTACTGTGGAATTACTATTTGGTAAAGTTATTGTACTACTAGCTGATTTAACATTATATTCATCATTGATACTAACTCCACCATTTACTCCAGTATTATTACTAAATCCTGTTATTCTAATATCACTATTAATTCTTACTAATGCACTACTACTTACCCTAATACTAGAATTAAGACTTGACCATCCAATAGATAAACACAATACTAAAAGAACTATAATTATTGAGATTATAGTTATATTATTAACATTATTTTTCTTTTTCTTCATAATGTTTCTCCATTCATATTATTTATCTAAATTATCATTATTTATTATTAACATATATAAATCAGTATTATTTAGAATATAGAATATTCCCTCTCTGTGAGGAACAGTATTTAAATATAGAATAGGCAAATTCAAGTTATCTCTAGCATCTAATAACTCGGTAAAACTTCTTATTTCAATAACATTTAGTCCCTTAGTTTTTAAATCGGAATTAGTTTCTACTATTAATCGATCATATTCTTTTAACATTTTATTAACATACTTATCATATGGTGTCCAATAATCAAAAGCTAATAATATCTTACTTATCATTTTAACCATCAAAATACATGTTGGAATAAACATTATAAGTTCTAAAATCAAATATAAAACACTAAAATCAGTTTCTGGCGATGGAATAATCTTCTTCGTAACATTTTGACTAGACGCATCTAAATTTATTTCAATTGCTTTTTCTGATAAAGGTATTTTTAATAAAACTTTATTTGATTCTTTAATTGAATAATTTAACTTTCTATCAGTTTCAGGTTTAACTAATAAATAAACATTTAAATAACTATTAGTATCAACTCCATATGTGGACTTAAAACTATTAGCTAATTGATTATAATATGCATAATCTATTTTAATATTTTCTGTAATTTTCTTAGAACTATCTTGAACTAATTTAGCTACCTTATTATCAAGTAGAACATATTCTTTTTCTAGATATCTTCCATTACCTTTACTATTTTCAATAACTAATTCACCAATTATTTGATAATTAAAATCCATCGTAGTCTTAGTATTAATAGTAAAATCATAATTAAAATCAATATCAATATATTTTATTAAACTAGCTACATATGATTTATTCATATCTAAATAATCATCAGTATAAAAATTATTTTTATTTAAATAAACTTTATAAGCAATATTACCATTTTGACTATAATCAATAGCCGAAGATTTCTTTCTCGTAATAGTCTTAGAAGCTAAGATAAGACAAATAGTTAATGATATAAAGAATAAAATTACATACAAAAACCAATTAGCTTGTTTCTTATGACTATTCGATTTAACATATCTTTTATCACTCACACTACTAACACTTGCCCTTTTATCCATATTACTCCTTTCTATAATTCATTTAACCATACTGTCGGATAGCCTATATAAGGTATTTTAACATTAACTGTTCCAATAATCATATCTTTAGTTATTTTATAATTATCGATTGCCTCATTGGCATCCCCTTTAGTATAGAAAATTGTTTCTCCACTAACATTTATTTTTTTAACTAATCGATGAACTACAACAATTTTTTCATATCGATAAGCAATAACTTCATTTAGTTCAATCGATTCTGGATCATTAGTTTTTTCAATTACAACAACATCACCTTTACTAATTGATGTTTCCATACTACCACTAGCGATAACTATAGCATGATAATGAAAATATCCTGATACAAAGTATACTAATGGCACAATTAATAAAATTGGTAAAATTAATGTTCCTAATTTCTTTTTATGATATTCTCTTTCAATCTTTAAATCGTGTTTTTCTTTTTGGAAATACTTATACATACGAAATAAAAGAATAAATGGAACAATAAGCCAAATAATTGAATAAATATATTGATTAGGATTTGGTATTACTGGTATTAAATAACCATATAATCCAGTTACTAACAAGTACAAAATAGCTGGCTTATATCCAACTTTATATGAAAGATAAGTACATAAAATATTCTTACTAACAATTGGCAAAAAGATAATTGCAATAAAAGTAAATGTGTCATATTTTGTTGAGAATGTTGCTAACTCATATTTACCAACTAAATCAAGATTTATAAAAAGAATACAAGTAACAGTTAATAATAGTTTATAATCAAAGCACTTGGCCACTATCATATAACGTAATACTTCTTTTAGAATAATCGTTAAAATTAATGGAATAATGACATTAAATATGCCCGATAAATTATAATAGTTATTAACCTTAGAAAATGATATTACAATACCAAACAAGTAATATAACATGAAAAAGATTAATAAAAAGATCACAATATCTAAGCATACATTCTTCCATAAATGATGTCTATCCTTGGTAAAACCACACAAAAAATAGAATACTACTAATAAACCAACTATAAATAGTACTTCAATGTATCCTCTTAATATACTTGATACAAAATTATTTAATAAGAGTAAAACTATAATTAATATTTCAAAAATCAATAATCTTTTTGACCCGCTTTTCATTCTTTCCTCTCCTAAATAATCTTGTTAAAGGATATTAAGAATAAATCTTAATAATCTTTATTTTAATTTGATGTTGATCCGTATACAACTGCTGTATCACTTAATGATACTGTAAAGTCACCATTAGGTGCATTTGGAACAGTTGCTAGTGAACCATCCTTATATGCTATAGTTAATTTTACAGGAACATATGTTGCTACTTTTGGATTTCCACTTGGTTTAGCTAATTGATTAGTATTTCCAAAACCACTTGTTACAGCAGCTTGGCCATCAGTATATTCTGAAGAACCAATTTCAAGTGTTGCTCCAAATAAAGCTTGGCAGTCACTATTAGCTATTGTTCCAGTTCCACCAGTAATTTCTGTATGTCCATCATCAGTTACTCTTGGAGTTACACTACTTGCATAAGCACAAGATATTGTTCCCATAGTAACTGAGTTTAAGTAAGCATCTAAACTACCGTCATTAACAATATAGAAATCATATTCAACCTTAGATCCGTTAGTTGTAGCTAATTGTGCTTTTGTTCCTTGAGAAATAACAAATTGAGTAAGATTTAATGTTCCATTGTTACCGCTATTTGTTTGGCCATTTACTGTTCCTGCTGTTACCGCATTATTTACTGTTGAAAAACCAACTTTCCATACACTTGCGTCGATAGGAACATCAGCACTAGAGGTAATATTTAAAGTAGTTGAAAATGCTGCAAAACCTAGAGATAAACCAACGATTGCAACCAATAATGTGGCAATAGCAATAACTTTTCCACTTCTTTCTCTTTCCATCTTTTCACCTCCTTCTTTAAAATATATAGCGCATGTATCTTTATACTTTTAAGTATATATCTTCCTATGCTACCATAATAATAATATCATAGATATTTACTTAATACAATTACTTTGTAAGGGTTTTTTGCGTTTTATTGACAACATTTATTTTTTCAAATAAAGTATCTTCATCAATATTTCTAAAATCAGGGCCATTAATATTAATATAATTAACTAATTTATTAACATTTTCATGTAATTCAACACTATTAAGGTAACATGTAATATTACCAAGTATTCCCATATTTCTAAAATCAACAATACTATCACACATAACTTCTTTTTTTAATGGCTTAACATTTGGTTCAAATAAATTACTAGTAATTAACATCATTGAAAAACCACGATTAATAGCTACTATCGCTTTTTGTTTAAATTCATCCATAAAATATAGATAATCTTCTATTTTATCAACTAAACTTTTTTCACTAATAAAGATTATTTTACTTTGATATTTTTTAGTTTCATCATTAATATCATAGTAACCAACAGTACTTACCTCTTTCATTGCATATCTTTCTTCATTAGAATTAGCTAAACGAAGTAATAAAGACATAACCAAACTATGATCACTAACATAATAATTACAGTATTGATATTTCTTTTCAATTTCATTTAATTCTTTATTATAAGCATTGGTATAAGACCTTATTTCTTTAATAATATTAAATATTTTTTCTACTGTTTCTTTTCTTCCTTCTACCATTTTTAAATAGTTTGCATCAAGTTCTCTAATTTCCTGCAATAAATCTTCATATTTTTTGTCCATAAACCCTCCATATTACAACTTCATTATATATCATAATATTTTCTTAATGCATTTTATTGTCAATATTTGACTTATAACCTATTAAGTGCTATTATAATCGCAAGAAAGGAAGTTATTTGTATGAAAAATGTTATTATAAGAAAATGGCGTCATATAGGTAACACTTATACCAATCGGTGGTAAAAATAACCAGGTATAAGTGTATTTAATCATGCTTATACCTGTATGAATATATTTGTTAATAGTACAGGTTTAATCTAGAACCTGTATTTTTTATAGGTATAAGCGGAAAGGAGAAAAATATGGAGGTTAAAGATATCTTAAAAGACTTAGTAAGTTTTAACACAATAAAAGATAAAGAAAATAAAGAAATAATGGATTATATTGAAAACTATTTAAAAGAATATAATTTTACAACAGAAAGAATCGATAAATGCTTAATTGCCTATAATGATCCTAATCCTAATATTGGATTTGTTGGTCATACTGATACCGTTGATTATGAATCATGGGATGGTGATCCATTTACTTTACAAGAAGTAGATAATAAATTAATTGGTTTAGGTGCTTGTGATATGAAAGGTGGTATTGCAGCAATACTTAGTGTAATAAATAAACTAGATTTAAATAAAAATAAGTTAGCTTTATACTTAACTTATGATGAAGAAATAAGCTTTAAAGGTATTTATGCAATTAAAGATTTAATAAAACCAGATAATATAATTATTGGTGAACCAACTGATGTTATTCCCGTTTATGGTACAAAAGGAGTTTTAGAATATAAAATAGACTTCTTTGGGATTAAATGCCACTCATCAACTCCTAATAAAGGTAAAAGTGCTATTATGGAAACTATTAAATTCATTGATATTTTAAATAAGTTTTATGAAAGTGAAATAAAGACTGATTTAATAGATGATTTTGAAGTACCATATACAACTATGAATATTGGAATGATTAATGGTGGGGAAACAGTTAATTCTGTAGCAGGTAAATGTACAATAACCATTGATTTTAGAATTGCAAAAGAAAGTCATATTAATAAAATTATTAATAAAATAAATGAAATTCTAAAAGACTTTGAGGCTACTATTTCAAAACAAGAAGCTATTCCTTTAAAAATAAATAATAGTGATATTTCATTCTTAGAAAAAATATCTCAAAAAAAGGAAACTAAGTGTTATATCACAGAAGGTTCTGCGATTGATAAAAACTTTATCATTTTAGGTCCAGGACCAGATACTTCTCACCAAAAGAATGAATATATTCTAATAGAGAAATTAAAGAAAACTGAAGATCTATATAAAGAAATAGTTGAATACTATAATAAAAAGGACTAATAATTAGTCCTTTTTGTTTATTTTCATTAACTTTTTAACTTTTTTTCTTTTTATATTGATACTATCAAATGTATTAGAGACAATATCTAAACTATAGGAATCTATTCTTAAGAAGAAATAATCACTTATCGCATGTAAATATTTATCTAATAGATGATTCTCATCTAGTTTTTTAAAGAAATTATAAACAGCTTCTTTACTACAATTTTTAATACTATTCATGACATAATAGAATAATTGTCCTTGATTATTAGTATTCTTTTTATAATAATCCCCTTTTACAGAATGATTCATATATGTAAGTGGCGCATTAGTCATAAATTCTTTGACATCGTTATTAATAAGTGATTTATAAAAGAATATTACTCGAAATTCTTCTGGTACTTCATATTTATCAAAGCAAGCACTTAATAATTCACTTACACAACTAGCTTCACAATCATCAATAATTGTATATTCTACTCTTTCAAGATTTTTATCATTAACTTTAAAAAATACACGGCTCATTTCAATCACCAGCAGATATTATACCACAATTATTAATAATATCAAGAAATAGTATTAATGATGCTTATGTTTACATGGGTGACCTTCTAAACCATATTTCTTAGTTATTGGATCTTTAAAGAAAAAGTTTTTTAATGGATTAAAAGTTAAATAGAAATATAAGAACAATTCAAATAATATTAATACTAAGCTAATATAAAATAAATAATTAGGTATATTAATGATATTTATAACATATCTAAATACTAATTGAGAACAAATAACAGTAATTAAAAAGCAAATTATATCAACAATTAAAATTGATTTCTTAGTAAAATATGTATAACTATAAAATAGTATTGGTATAACGATAATAATTGTTAATAAACATAAACTTTTAGCTATAATAAAGTTTCCACTAAAGCCATAAGTACTAATTTCATAAAAACTCCATAATAATGTGGGAGTCATACATATTTTAATGTGTTCCCAAGTACTTTCGTTAACAGCTGCAAAAATAGCTACTCCTTTTTTATGATGAGAAAGTTCATAAATAAAATGTAATGAAGCACCTACTAAAAATATAACTATAATTCCTACAATAAACATATTATCACCTTGATAATTATAACATAAAAAAAACTAATGCTACTTAGTTTTTCCGTTTTTTATTTCATATATTACTTTTAAATCTTTACTAACTGTTTCCTTATCTTCATTAACAGTAACTGTTAATTCATATAAAGCAACATGGCTTCTTCCATCATAGTACCTATCAACAGCTTTAGTAAACTCTTCTAATTGATCATATTTATCTTCACCACCGGTGAAAAAAGCCACAAAATCTGGATATTCATTATCTACATCTTCACCTATAAAACGATATGTAAAAGATGGATATTTAAGATTAGGGACAAAATGAAGCAATGATTCTTGTTTAACATAATACCCATCGCCAGTATCAAATACATTTACTTCCTTTAATGTACTTACCTCTCCACCTAACTTAATAGCATATTTAATAGCTGCTTCTTCAGAAGTAAAAGCTGGCGTATATAAAACATCAGGATCATTCGTTTCAATTTTATACCAGCAATATGCATATTCTAAATTACTATATTCACAATTATCATCATATTTTTCAAATTCCATAAATCCCCCTACGGGTGAATATAATAACAAAAAAATTATTTTAAGTCAATCATTGTTCTCGTATAAAATCACTTCTAATATCAATAATATTATTTAAATCAATAATTGTTTTATCAATAAAGATTATTTTTTTATTAACTTGATCTATTCTTCTAATAATGCCTTTATATTCAAGATAATCTCCACCAGATTTCTTTTTATCTTTAACAAAGTATAAAATACTAACTTCAGGTTTTTCTTTGAGATGATCTTCAACTAATTGTAATTTCATATCTATTTCATTTTTCATATCTTCCGATAATTCTATTTTCCCTTTAGTAAGTCGAGCTGTTTCTTTAACAGATTCAGAGTATCCTGTTAAAGCTGCAAATGAAGAAAATTGAGCTGCTCTTGCCATAATACTCATTCTTTCATGCCGAGGTTCAAAATGAGGAATATTAATTATATCATCATATTTATTCATCCTTTATGACCTCCCACTTGTCCATTTCTTTCAATAGTTGTAGCTCCTTCTTCAAGATTCATTCCCTTTAGGATAGCATTCTTACCATATTTATTTTTAATTTCTAAAATAGCTCTTTGTATTCTTCTTTCATCTTTTTCATCATCTAAGGCTTTCTTCTCATTTATATCACTTATTTCATTATTAGAAAATAAATCAAACTGTTTAACGATTTTTTTATTAACAACACTTTCTTCATTAACTAAATTACAAACAGTTATATTAATTCTTCTAGTTAATAACTTAGGATCAGCTATTCGATCATATAATTCCATAATAGCTTTCATAATAACTTTAGTTGATGATGTTAAATGATCTAATCTAATTGTTCCATGAGCAGGCTTTGGGGTATTCCTTCCATAAAAATCTTTTTTAATTTCACCAGTATAATTATCTAAATTACTAACATCATAGCCAATAGTTAAGACAATTTGATCTGTTACATAATGCTTATCAACCATATCTAAAGTTAATAATTCAGTCATTTCTCGAACAATTAATCTTGTTTTATTATAATCATATGGTTCATGCATAACTTGACCAGAAGATAGACTATTAGTAATTGGTTTATAGTTTCTAACATCATTTATTGTAACTGGTTCATAACCCCATGCATGATCAATTAATAATTCGGCATTAACACCAAATAGTTTAAATAATTTATCTTCATTTTTAAGGGAAGTTAAACATATATCACCCATCGTAAATATTTTATTATCTTCTAGTTTTTTAGCTATTCCCTTCCCTACTCGCCAAAAGTCTGTTAGAGGACGATGATCCCATAATAGTTTTCGATAAGTCATTTCATCAAGTCCTGCAATTCTTACCCCATTAGCGTCTGGTTTTGCATGTTTAGCAACAATATCCATCGCCACTTTAGCTAAATACATATTAGTCCCTATTCCACCTGTTGCCGTAATACCAGTAGTTTCATATACATCAGTAATTATTTTAGTAATTAACTCTCTAGGTTTCATTTTATATAATTTTAAATAATTAGTAATATCCATAAATACTTCATCAATTGAATAAACATAAATATCTAAGGGATCTAAATATTTAAGATAAACATTATATATCTTATTACTATAGTTCATATAATATTTCATTCTAGGAGGAGCTACAATATAGTCTAGTTCTAATTTAGGATTACTTGAAAGTTCAT
>JAEEGL010555041.1_pt1 | contig 16886 bp, 11 predicted proteins | sample 9134231 | NCBI WGS metagenome assembly JAEEGL01 (sample SAMN16246548, study PRJNA631951) | gut metagenome | biome: gut microbiome; feature: rumen; material: fiber-attached | host: Bos | place: Iran: Karaj | collected 2018-10
TCCTGATGGGAAGCTTACCCTGCTCCATCACATGCACCTGAGTTCCGGAAGTCTGTGTGCGAAGAAGGTATTCTCCGTTGATATAGAAAGTATCCTGCTCATCCTTTGCAGGGTGATCCGCAGGTATATTCAGAGCTTCAAAGTTGTAATAATCGGTCTCTATCTCAGGTCCTTCCACAACCTCATATCCCATACCGATAAAGATGCTCTCCACTTCTTCCCTCGCTATCGTATTGGGATGACGGTGTCCAACCTCATCCTTCTTGGCAGGGAGTGTAACATCGATCACTTCAGAGCGCATCTGAACTTCCCTAAGCGCTTTCTCAAGCTTCTTCTGGGCTTCATCAAAAACTCTCTCTATCTCCGCTCTTGTCTCATTGACAAGCTGGCCCACCTTGGGTCTGTCCTCAGGAGCAACATCCTTCATGCTCTTTAAGATATCAGTCAACTGACCTTTCTTTCCTAAGAATCTGACCCTTATCTCCGACAGCTTATCCACTTCATTGCAGCCGTTAACCTGAGACAGCGCGTCATTCTTAATCTGTTCCAGTTTTTCTTTCATCTGCGATTTCCTTTCCTTTTTTATAAAATACCTTTATCAAAGGCTTGAAATATCTGTTAAGATTGGCTCCTATGAGCAGAATGTACATACTCATGTACAGCCACATCATACCGATCACAATGGTCGAGAGGCTGCCGTATACGCTCATGCCTCCGAAATGATCCACATATATCGAGAATCCCAATGCAAGTATCTGCCATCCGACCGCGCATAGAGCCGCGCCGGGTATCTGATACATGGCCTTAAGTTTCATGTTGGGTATAAATGTATATATCAAAGTAAAAAGCACTGTCAGAACGATCCATCCGAGTATGAACCTGTACCTGACGAACACATGCGCCGAATCAAGCAGATGCGGTGCAAAATTACCCACATATCTTATAAGGATCTTACCAAGCATAGACAGACCGAAGGTAAGCAGCAAAGATGCCATGATAACCAGTGTATAAAAGCTGGCCTGAAGTCTTATGATCACAAAATTACGGTCTTCCACCACACCATGGGCCACATTAAGACCCATCTGCAGTCCCATGACGCCCTTACCCGCAGACCATATAGCCACAACGATAGCTATGGGAAGGATCGTGGATGCCTCGGCATACATCTGATCCAAAAATCTTATAAGTTGCGGATCAAGCGACTCCGGAATCACGCCTATAAGCGCATCCGTAAGCACATCTTTGGTAAGCGGCGTAAATGTAATGACCGTCGATATAACAAGCAGTATCGGAACAATTGACAAAAAAAAGAAGAACGCCGTACTTGAAGCGTATGCCGAAATATTGTCCCGCACCAATTGTTTGCTAAAATCTCTGAAAATAAGATATAGCTTCTTCAATGATCCCTCACGAGTCCAATGCCACAATAAACCACCGTTTATTCTATATTATAGGCGTAAAAAAAGCAACCCTTGCGGTTGCCTCTTAAACTGTGGCCTGTGATAAGGCTCCTGTATTTTGACTCCTAGCTATCGGCTAGGTGGGTGACCGCAACTTAAGCGTCTGTCTTCCACTGCTTATGGTTAAACCACGGAGGCCTGACATGTTCTTAAGCAATATAGGAATCCCATTTAAAGTAAATGTAGGTTCAAAACATCAGGTAAACCTCATAACAGGTTAATATTATTATAGCACAACTTAAGTCATATAACAATATCAAGCACCGCATATTTTACCGTCTGCCATCTGATATATTAAAGCGTTTAAGCGATCTCATTACCCGTATATAACTGGTAATATTTACCACGTTCCGCAAGAAGCTGGTCATGGGTACCACGCTCAATTATGCGCCCCTTTTCAAGCACCATGATACAGTCACTGTTCTTGACTGTAGACAGGCGGTGGGCAATGACAAATGTCGTACGTCCCTTCATAAGACTGTCCATACCCTGTTGTACTATTCGCTCGGTACGTGTATCTATGCTTGATGTCGCCTCATCAAGTATAAGAACGGGAGGATTGACTATGGCCGCTCTGGCTATGGCAAGCAGCTGTCTCTGTCCCTGACTTAAGGACGCACCATCTCCCTTAAGGTATGTATCATAGCCCTCCGGAAGCCTTCTGATAAAGCCGTCCGCATTGGCAAGTTTTGCAGCCCGGATAACCTCTTCCATAGTCGCATCTTTTTTGCCATATCTGATATTGTCGGCAACCGTACCTGAGAATAAGTGAGTATCCTGAAGCACCATACCAAGACTCTTCCTTAAGTCCGCCTTACGTATCTTGCCTATATTGATACCGTCATACCTTATCTTGCCATCCTGTATATCGTAAAATCTGTTGATCAGATTGGTGATGGTCGTCTTACCCGCACCTGTAGAGCCGACAAAAGCGATCTTCTGACCGGGCTTTGCAAAGATATCTATATCATGAAGCACCATCTTGTCATCATCATATCCGAAGTCCACTCCCTCCAAGACAACATTGCCTTCCCAGGGTTTATATTCAACTTCTCCGGTCTCTTTGTGTGTATGCTTCCACATCCAACGTCCGGTATTCTCTTCTGTCTCTGTGATGACACCGTTTTCCTCACGAACATTGACCAGTACCACATATCCTTCATCAGGCTCCGGCTCCTCATCCATAAGCTTAAATATCCTGTCCGCGCCGGCAAGTGCCATTACTATGGAGCTAAGCTGCATACTCACCTGACTTATGGGCATATTAAAGCTCTTATTAAACGTAAGGAAACTGGCAAGTCCGCCAAGCGTAAGTCCCGTCCAGCCGTTTAAAGCAAGCACGCCTCCCAATACCGCACAAAGCACGTAGCTTATATTACCGATCTGTGTATTGATAGGTCCTAAAATATTGGCGAATTTATTGGCATTATTGGCAGAATCAAAAAGTTCTTCATTGAGTTTATCAAACTCATCAACAGCAATCTGTTCATGACAGAACACCTTGACTACCTTCATTCCGCCTATCATCTCCTCGATATAGCCGTTAGCCGCACCAAGGTTCTTCTGCTGTTTCACAAAATACTTGCCGGACAGCCCGCCTGCCCACTTGGCAGCAAGCATGGTAATACCGACCATAATAACGGTAACCAGTGTAAGAGGTATACTGAGCACGATCATGCTGATAAGTACGCTTACAACGGTAAATGCACTGCTGATAAGCTGTGGCATGGTCTGACTCACTATCTGTCTTAATGTATCCACGTCATTGGTATATATACTCATGATATCGCCATGACTGTGAGTGTCAAAATATCTGATGGGCAGTTTCTCCATATGTGAGAAGATATCGTCGCGCAAGTTGCGCTGTACACCCTGTGATATCTTGATCATCGTCTTGTTCTGTATAAATGCCGCAATTATACCCAGCCCATAGAATATGGCCACTCTTCCCATTGCATGGAGTAACGGCCCATAATCAGGTGCATCGGTATTAAGCAGATACGGCGTGATATAGTCATCGATAAGCCTTTTGGTGAACATGGTTCCCTGAATGCTTGATAATACATTGATAACGATCATTAAGAACACAAGCGCAAAATGCCATCCGAAATCCTTGAAAATGTATGCAATTAGTCTCTTAAATATCCTACCCGGATTGTCCACCGTGGGTTTCATTCCACGGGGAGGTCTGTTCATCGGTCCCGGCATGATCTTCCTCCTGTTATTAATACACTCTAAGCCGGCTCATCAAAGTCGCCGCTTCCCTGTGTCTGTGATTCATATACTTCACGGTATATCTCATTATTCTTAAGCAGATTCTCATGAGTATCAAACCCATTGATCCTGCCTTCTTCCATCACTATTATCCTGTCGGCGTTCATTATGGAGCCTACTCTCTGGGCTATGATGAACTTGGTCGTTCCCGGGATACTCTCCTTAAATGCCTTCTTGATCTTTGCATCCGTTGAAGTATCCACTGCGCTTGTACTGTCATCAAGTATCAATATCTTAGGCTTTTTAAGAAGCGCTCTGGCAATACACAGTCTCTGTTTCTGGCCGCCTGATACATTGTTGCCGCCCTGTTCGATATGGGTGTTATATCCATTAGGGAACCTCTCTATGAATTCATCCGCACATGCCAACTTACATGCCTGTACACATTCTTCATCGGTGGCATTCGGATCGCCCCACCTTAAGTTGTCATATATGCTGCCCGAGAATAAGGTATTGGTCTGCAATACAACCGACACATTGTTACGCAGTGTCTCCAAATCATATTCCCTTACATCCTTACCGCCCACTTTGACACTTCCGTCAGTGACATCATAAAGTCTGCTTATAAGATTGACCAAAGATGTCTTGGCACTTCCCGTTGCTCCGATGATTCCTATGGTCTCACCACTATTGATATGCAGATCCACGTCCTTAAGTACGGGCTCTTTTGCATCTGAATTGTAGGCAAATGACACATGATCAAAATCAACGGCTCCGTCTGCTACCTCATATAAAGGATCATCCGGATTGGCCAGAGTACTCTTCTCCTCTAACACCTCATAAATACGCTGGATGCTGGCCGAGCCCATGGAGAACATGATGAAGATAAAAGACACCATCATAAGGCTCATAAGAATGTTCATACAGTATGCAAGAAGGCTCATAAGCTGACCCGTGGTAAGACTTCCCGCAACTATCGATCTTGCACCCACATAGCTTATAAGAAGGATACAGCTGTATACCGTAAGCTGCATGGCAGGCCCCTGATATACCGTAGCGCCTTCAGCCTTGGAGAATATGTCATATATGGCCTGAGATGCCTTCTTGAACTTGCCGATCTCTATATCTTCCGTTACATACGCCTTAACTACTCTTATAGCCGATACATTCTCCTGGACTGACTCATTGAGCGCATCATATTTCGGAAATGCCTGTTTAAAGAATCCCATTGCCCTTCTGATTATAAGGAAAAGAGCAAATGACAAAAGAAGCACCGCCACAAGATATATCGAAGCAATCTTTGGGGATATTGTAAAAGACATAACTAAAGCGACTATCATGGAAGCCGGTGCACGCATCATCATGCGCAAGCTCATCTGATAGCCCATCTGAAGTGTATTGACATCCGTAGTAAGTCTGGTCACCAGACCTGCCGTGGAAAACTTATCTATATTGGCAAAAGAAAAGCTCTGTATATTGTTAAACATTGCTTTTCTTAAGTTCTTGGCAAAGCCGGTCGCAGCCTTGGATGCAAGGATTCCTCCAAGCAATCCGCCAATAAGTCCGATAGCGGCTATACCTACCATGAGTCCGCCCATCTTCATGATATGGCCCATATCTCCGGCGTTGACACCTTTATCTATGATCGAAGCCATAAGATACGGAATGAACATCTCTGCTATGACCTCTATGATCATACATAAAGGTGTGGCAACAGAGACTGCCGTATACTCCTTAACTTCACTTAATACACGCTTAATCATTCATTCAGCTCCTTGTCGACCCCGATATTATATCATATGAGGCGATCACTTCATATACAGAACTCTGATAATCCTCAATCCACCCTTTTTCCTTATCATCAAGCAAAGATTGATCAATAAGATCCATATCTATCGGCACAAGAGTCAGATTCTCAAAGCCGAGATAAGTATCCCCGTCCGAATCGAATTTTTTAACGATCAACATGGTATTCTCCGTACGTATACCATATTTGCCCTCTATATATACCCCGGGTTCGTTGGTCACGACCATGCCCGGATGCAGTATCGCTTCGGCAGAATTATTTAAGTATTTCCAGCGTATGTTCTGCGGTCCCTCATGCACTCCGAGACAATAGCCGACACCATGACCCGTTCCGCACTTATAGTCTATTCCTTCATTCCACAGATATTGCCTTGCCAGGATATCAAGATTACGTCCGGTACAGCCTTCGATCCATGTCGCATGCATCAGTGCAAGCCACCCCTTAAGTACAAGAGTAAAATGTTTCTTTTCCTCATCGCTTACAGGTCCTATGGCTATCGTTCTTGTCACATCCGTGGTCGCGCCGGGGTATTGACCACCACAGTCAGTGAGCAGCATGCCGTGTCTTTCGCACTTTGAATATGATTCCTCAGTTGCCTCATAATGCATCATCGCCGCATTCGGTCCATATGCTGCGATCGTGGTAAAAGACAGATCAAAGCAGCCTTCAGTATCAAGCCTTATCCTGTCACAAAGCTTTCCCGCCTTCACTTCATCAAAATTGTCAGCGGTCATATCGTGGATATAATCATCCACTTTATCAAGCCCTGCCTTTTTAAGGGCATCTTCAAGCGTCGGATCTATTTTGCATCCCATGATCTTCTTAACGGCATACAGATATCTGGTCATGGCTATGGAATCCCGCTTAAAAAACTCCTTCATCCAACCTATCTCCGTATCGTTTTTCACAGCCTTAAGTTCGGTAGTCGGATTGACATTGGATACTATGGCCGCCTTACTGCCATCCAGGCCCAATACTCCTTTAAGTCTCTCGGATATTAAGTCATAAGCTTTGACGGACACTTCTCTTTTATCGGCCAGTACATTGCCCTTAAAGTCACATGAGCCAAGGTAATCATGCACAGAGTCGTAAGGCATTACACTCACTCCCTGCTCTTTAAGACTGTCGGATACATTTTCATCAAGATATTCCGTTTTTATGAACAGCACCGCCGAAATACCCGATCCATCTACTGTCCTGCTTTTATCGTCTATCTTCGAAACATTCACCAATGCATAAGAAAATGCAACAGGATTAAATGCAACATCTTCTCCTCTTATATTGAACAGCCACATGATATCATCAAGTTTGCTTATGAAAAAGTGACTGCAGTTAAGCTCATTCATCTTTTCTGCAACCGATTTAAGCTTATCCTTAACTGACAAACCCGCATATTTGATGTCGTGCTCATACACCTTTTTTTGCGACGCTTCCGGTCTTAACCCGGACTCATCCCATATCTTTCCGGCAAGATCATCATAGTCAAATCTGATCCCTGTCCAAGGATGAGCGCATTTTGAGACAAACTGATCTGCCAAATATTTTGTTATGCAGTCGCCGTCAAATCCTATGCACCACTCCGGTCTGCAATGTTTAGCTATATATTTATCTATACTCGGATCCCTGTCGTCTCCCTGACGCATCATCTTTATGCCCGATCCTTTAAGTTCCTTCTCGCATTGAATATAATATCTCCCGTCAGTCCAAAGCAAAGCTTCATCCATTGTCACTAACAACGTTCCGTTACTTCCGCTAAATCCCGACATATACTTAAGCACCATATCACGCTCACTTACATATTCGCTGTTATGCGCATCAGTGGTGGTGATGATATAGCAGTCTATATTCCTTTCATTCATCAGCTCTCTCAGTCTGTTTATCTGTTCTTTCATAGATCCTGTGTCCCTTCAAAATTCTTTGCAGTGATCAAGGCTTGTAAACCTCGCGATTTTGATTATAACACAAACGAGGTATGCATATACATGCATACCTCGTTTAATTAACTTATATTGTCTGGCAGACTTATTAGTTAGCCTGCATAAGATCTACGACACCGTCAAGACCTTCCATGATCTGAAGGATTGAAGTGTTCATGGCATTGATGTCATCATCACTTGCAAAATCTGACTCTGAAAGCTCGCCCATCTCATCGATGATGCCCTTAGCCTCTGTTAAGAGCTCTTCAACCGTGTCATCCTGTGCGATCGCATCATTCATGTATGCATCTTCAACAAGGTTGTATGTCTCAACGAGTGTTGCATAATTCTCCTGAAGATCAGCGAATGCACCCTCTGATACGGAACCTGCAGCACCTTCTGTGGTATCCATCATGTCGATGATCTTATCAAGTGCATTAAGGATATCAAGGATAGAATTGTTCATATCCAACAGTTCGCTCTCATTGGCAAAATCAGCCTCAGTAAGCTCACCCATCTGTGAGATAACATCCTTAGCCTCTGTAAGAAGCTCCTCTACATCATCGCTCTGCTCGATAGCATCATCCATGTAAAGCTTCTCAACTGCATCATAAGCCTCTGTCATTGCAGCGTAGTTCTCCTGAAGATCTTCAAATGTGAACTCAGAACTTGCCTCTGCAACTTCCTCTGCAGCTGCTTCTGCGCTCTCTTCTACAGCTGTTGCTGTATCGGCTGCGTCATCTCCACATGCGGTAAGCATTGCACATGATAAAACACTTGCAAGTAAAACTGCTAAAACTCTCTTTTTCATAATTCCTACTCCTCATAAAATTATTATATACTCTAATTACCAAATCGGAATTATATCACACCCTGATTGTGATGTCAAAGCACAACATATTCCTGCTTACACCATTCGCATATATATTTCTGTACCATTCCATCAATTGTCGGTATGGGCGGACATTCGATAGGATCCATAACCTCATGGCAATGAGGGCAATGATTCTTTCCCTCTTTAGCCACTAAATATCCGTTCCAAAACTCCGGCTTTGTGCAGTTTGTGCCACCATTTCCTCCGGATACCTTGCCAAGATCATCATCGGACAATTTGTTGTTCATATCGCCATCGAAGTTACCGTATACGATATTACCGCTTTCAAACAGTTTCTTACGCAGCCTGTCCTTATGATCGCTTCCTTTTGTATAATCAGCTTCCTTAAGCATCTTTTCAATCAAAGCATCATTTTTATCCATGATCATCCTCTTATTTACAAAAATGATATATCCTGGTTTAATCCTCTTACACTCATATATACGTAACACAGATCATAATGCGACATAATCTCTGCATTTTTTTAAGATCCTCTCAACACGCTTGGCTGCAGCCTTCGAAGATATCCCTGTTACGGCAGCTATCTGGTTGTAATCCATGTTAAGCTTATATCTCATGGACAGAAGTTCTCTCTCATCCTGCTTAAGATGCGACATGATATCATATACCTGCCTCTCAGTATCATCCGTAAGCTTCTCGATCTCGCTGTCGATCTCGCCCGCCTCATACGTCTCGTCAAAAGGAACGATCTTATCACGATGCGATTTCCTTATATGATCGACCATACAGTTACGCGCTATGGTACACAGCCAGGTAATATAGGATGATTTTTCCGGATCGTAACTGCCAAAGGCCGTCATCGCCTTTATAAAGGTATCCTCCGTTATGTCCTCGGCATCTTCCCTGTTAAGTATGCGCATATATATGAAGTTAAATACCTTGTCGTAATACTGTTCATATATCAGTTCAAAAGAACCCGCCATATGAATAATTCTCCCCAAAAATAATTATCTTTTCTCGATCGGAACGTATTCCTTATCCTCACACAATGTCTTATATGCCGGACGTATGATCTTGCCGGAATTGGCAAGCTCTTCCATACGATGTGCACTCCAGCCTGCAATACGTGCAATTGCAAATATCGGTGTATAGAGTTCGATCGGAAGGTTGAGCATATGATATACGAGTCCGGAATAGAAGTCCACATTGATGCTCACACCTTTAAACATCTTGCGTTCGTCCGCGATGATACGAGGTGCAAGATCTTCTACAATAGAGTAAAGCTCATATTCATTCTCAAGGCCCTTCTCGATCGCAAGTTCCTTAACGAAACCTCTTAATATCTCGGCTCTCGGATCTGACTTTGAATAGATTGCGTGTCCCACACCATATATAAGGCCTGCCTGGTCAAAGACTTCGCCGTGAAGTATCTTCTTAAGATATACCTCCACCTCATCACGGTCTGTCCAGTCTCTTACATTGTCCTGTATATCCTCAAACATCTGAACGACTTTAATATTGGCTCCGCCGTGTCTCGGTCCCTTAAGCGAACCGATTGCCGCAGCCATAACGGAATATGTATCGGTCAGTGTAGACGACACAACATGAGTAGTAAATGATGAATTATTACCGCCGCCATGTTCTGCATGGATCACGAGACAGATATCCAGGATACGCGCCTCAAGTTCAGTATATTTGCTGTTGGGTCTTAGTATATGCAGTATATTCTCAGCCGTTGTAAGTGTCGGATCAGACTGATGTATGATCAGACTCTCGCCGTCATGATAATGCTTGTAACTGTGATATCCGTATATCGACAAAAGCGGAAAAAGACTGATAAGCTGCAGACACTGCCTGAGTACATTGGGCAGACTCACATCATCGGCAAAATCATCATATGAATAAAGCGTAAGCACACTTCTTGCAAGGGTATTCATCATATCCTTACTGGGTGCCTTCATGATGATATCGCGAACAAAACTTGTAGGCAGTGAACGATAATGGCCAATAAGTGCAGAGAATTCCTTAAGTTCGCTCTCATTGGGAAGCCTTCCGAATAACAACAGATAAGCAGTCTCCTCATAGCCATATCCCCTGCCGCCTGAAAAACCGGCACACAGATCCTTGACATTATATCCCCTGTAAAAAAGCGCACCGTAATCAGGCAATACATTATTGCCCACGACCTTGGTAGCCCTTACATCAGATATATTGGTAAGACCGGCCAGCACTCCCTTGCCGTTCTGGTCACGAAGTCCTCTTTTTACGTCATACTGACTGTATAACTCTGAAGATATAAGAGACGAATCCCTGCTAAGGTTCGCCAGTCGCTCTATCTGTGGAGTTACTTCCGAATAAACATTATGATCCATATATACCCCTCTTTCATCCTTTCTTTAAACATTCACACCGAATCATCGCCCCCCCTGCGATGTCGATCTGTCTCTACTCCAAGAACTTAAGTACAGCCTCCTGCATGCCCTTAATCTCTACGACTTTATCATGCTTTATGGGAGCCTTACGTATCTCTTCCACTGCCTTAGGAACCTTAACCCCGGATAAAGATGAAAGTTCATCCACCATGTCAAACGGATCCTTATCTTCTGATACATCACCTATGGCTGATAACACGTTCGGAGTAAACTTAAACGGACTGGCCGTTGACGCTATGACAGTCTTTTTATCATCACCCGAAGCCTTCCTGTATCCATCGCATACATACGAAGCCACAGCCGTATGAGTATCTATGACATACCCCGTATCCGTAAAGACCTTGCGTATCTGAGACAGTGTATCCTCCTGTGTGGCAAAGCCTCCGAAAAAGTCCTTAAGTTTATCCTTCATGGCCGGTGTAAGTTCATATCTGCCATCCTTATTAAGGCTCTCCATCATGGATCTGTTGACACTGTCATCTTCATCAGCAATGAAATATATAAGTCTCTCTAGATTGCTTGATATCAGTATATCCATTGAAGGAGAATTGGTAAGCTTGAATTCTCTGTTCCTGTCATATACACCCGTATTAAAGAAATCATAGAGTACTTTATTCTCGTTGGATGCGCAGATGAGCTTATCGATCGGAACTCCCATATTCTTAGCCAGATATGCAGCCAAGATATTGCCGAAATTACCTGTCGGAACGGTAACGTTGATCTTCTCGCCCTCAGATAGCTTGCCCTCGCCCAAAAGCTTGGTGTAGGCATATACATAATATACTATCTGCGGTATCAGTCTGCCTATATTGATACTGTTGGCCGATGAGAACTGATATCCTTTATCAGCCAATGTCTTTTTCAGTTCCGCATCATTAAACATTTTCTTGACCGCGCTTTGACAGTCATCAAAATTGCCCTTGACTCCTATAACGCATGTATTGGCGCCCGGCTGCGTAACCATCTGTCTTTCCTGGATGAAGCTAACGCCTCCCTTGGGGTAAAAGACTATGATCTTGGTACCCGGTACAGAATCAAATCCTGCCAACGCTGCTTTTCCGGTGTCACCTGATGTGGCTGTCAGTATGACTATATCGTTCTCAATATCGTTCTTCTTGGCCGCCGTAGTCATAAGATGAGGCAGAATAGAAAGAGCCATATCCTTAAAAGCTATAGTTGCGCCATGAAAAAGTTCCAGATAATATGCGCCGTCAGCATATACCAGATCTACGATATTCTCAGTGTCGAACTTCTCATCATATGCCGATGCGATACAGTTCTTAAGCTCAGCCTCGGTATAATCCGTAAGATAAAGCTTCATGACCTCATATGCCACGGTACGGTAGTCCATTGCGGAAAGCTCACGCATGCTCTTATCAAGTACCGGGATATACGTAGGTACGAACAGTCCACCATCCGCAGACAGCCCCTGCAATACCGCTTTGGAGGCCGTAAGTCTCAAACCACTGTTTCTTGTGCTTTTGTACAACAATTCTTCCATAATTCCTCTATACTCCTTAGTTATCATTATTGACCGGATAAAAATCCATTATATCATCATCCTTTGTGTCGGACATAAGATAATCCGCACCACTTTCTATCTCATCGATAACTTTCTTATACATTTCCATCATAACCGGATGTCTGGTCTCGATATACGAATCAAATCCGTTATCTGCAGCCTTCTCAAGGCCCCTGGCAAGTTCCGAGAGCTCTGATGCACCTATCATCTTGGCAGTAGACTTAATGGCATGTACCAAAACTCCGTAATCATTCCAGTTCTTATCTTCAAAATACCGCTCCACATCCGGCTGTTTGCTCTTGAATTCACGCACAAATTCACCTAACAGCGACTGGTAGAACTCCTCACTGCCGCCGCAGTACTTCATCGCATCCGCTTTATTGATAAGTCTTACCGGCCGATTGTCCGGGATTGTAGCATCTGTTACGACCTCTTTTTTCACCTCAACGATCTTATCTTTCGGAAGAAGTTCACGCAGCATCATCTCTAAATCGAAAATATCAATCGGTTTTGTGAGATATCCGGCAAAGCCTTCTGACATATACTTCTCTCTTGCCCCGGTAACGGCGTCCGCCGTAAGACATACGACAGGGGTAGAAGCATTGGTTCCCGCCACATCATCCTTTATATGATGCATGGCCGTAACACCGTCCATTCCGGGCATGCGCTGATCCATGAAAATAAGATCATACTTGGTCTTGGAAGCCATATCAACAGCCTCTTGCCCACCCGAAGCCGTATCAATGCAAATCTCGGTGTCTTTAAGCAGACCTTTTGCCACCGTAAGATTCATCACCGTATCATCAACAATAAGTATATGTGCATCCGGTGCGTGGAAAGATTCTCTCTGTGCATTAAGCGCACGTATGCTCTTCTCGAATTTTTCCTTAAAGTCGCCTATGGGCTCATCGGATATGATCTTCTGCGGTATAAATACCGTAAAAGTAGAGCCCTCGCCGTATACACTCTCCACCTCGATATCACCATTCATAAGCGTTATCAGGCTCTTGGTGATTGCGAGACCTAAGCCCGTACCTTCGATCGTACTGTTCTTTTCAAGGTCCACTCTCTCAAACTTGGAGAAGAGTTTATCGATATCTTCTTCCCTGATCCCGATACCCGTATCTTTTATCATGGCAGACAGATAACTCACTTTTTCACCGTTATCATCTTCTTTGGTCCCAACTCTGACGGACAAAAGCACGCTGCCTTTTTGAGTATACTTTACGGCATTATTAAGAAGATTGGTCAGGATCTGTCGTACCCGCACCTCATCACCTAAAAGTACATCCGGCATGTTCTTATCAACATCAACAATAAATGAAAGTTGCTTGTTCTCGGCCTTGAACGCTATCATATTGCTCACATCATTAAGAACCGAAGAAAGCTTATACTCTCCTTCAACAATCTCAAGCTTGCCGGCTTCTATCTTGGAGAAGTCAAGTATATCATTGATGATGGACAAAAGATTATTGCCGGCACTCTCTATATTACCCGCATAATTGCATATGTCGGCAAATACCTTCTGAATCTCGCTTCTTAATTCCGGAAGCATATCCCTTGCCTTAAGACTCTCTCTTAAGATCATCTCATTCATGCCAAGTACCGCATTGATCGGAGTACGTATCTCATGAGACATATTGGCCAAAAATTCACTCTTGGCCAAATTGGATCTCTCTGCAACATCCTTTTCCTTCTGCAGTCTCTCGCCCAAAAGATATCGCTTTTCGGAACTGAACACCATGATGACAGTCACGGTAAACATTACGATGACCAAAGAGATAACAAAAAGCATCACAGCTATGACGCTGTATGGATCCACATCCGAGATCTGATCCACGCTCTTCCTTAACACATTACGCATCCAAAATGCCAGGAAAAATCCACCGGTACAGCATATGATGACTACCGATATGTATACCGGTCCAATAAGCTTCTTAAGTCTGTTCTCTTTATCAAGTATCTCCGAATCATTACCTGCAACCTGCTTCTTGATCGCAAGCGGAATAAGTACAAAGAATAATGTAGATACAGGTGCCGCGTAATTGTACGGATAAAGCCACTCGGAAGGCCAGTCATAACACGAAGATGTCCACATTATATATTCAACTAATATATAACCTAACATCGCAATACAGATATACGGAGGTTTTAAGCCGTCTTTACGCTTTTTAATACATACAATCACCGCATCCAATGCCAGCATTGCGGCTATCGTAGACAATGATACCTGCCAGATATTATTAAAATATCCTCCATATTGAAGATATATAAGAAGCTGGAAAAAGTTAAGTGGCACAAGCAGAAATGGAATGGGCGAGATCCCTTTAACGCCCAGATTCCTGCGCATGCTTATAAGCGTAATGACAAGGATAAGATAAGCCACATTCCATCCGAAATTGGCAAACATGGATGAGACATTGGGATAATCTCCCATTACAAGTTCATATGCTCCCCAATAGTAATTCGAAAGCAGATTACCAAGCAGAAAGCCTGTCATATACACCCAAAGCTTATTGGTCTTTTTCAGATACTGAATAAGGCAGATAAAAAGACCCACAAGATTGATCACTATGCAAAACAGATCTATTATTACAGCGTACAAATCATATACCTCAAAATTGCACAATACGACATACATAATACTATCATAAAATGCCTGTGATAGCAATGAAGCATAATTGTGAAAGCATTATATTTATGATAATATTATTTACATGAGTACAAAGGTAAGCAGTAAGACAACAGAATACCCCGGAGTATATACTGCTTCAAAGAAGGACGGGACAATATATTACCGTGCTTCTTTCACATATAAGAACAAGCATATATCTTTAGGGAGTTTTGATAATCCCGAAGATGCTCACAGAGTGTATACTACTGCCAATCTGTTAGTCTCTTCCCCTGTCATGAAGATAGAGGATTACACTCCCATTCAGCTTTTGCCTTTTGATAAGTGGGTCGTCATCATCAATTTCAGAGACAACGACATTTATTTTCCCACCCCCATATATACCAGAAAGAATTACTTCTCCTACTATCTCTCACCGGGCGAAGAGCTTAAGTTCTCCATAGATGATCTCTTTTATTACTCTTCTCACAAGATCATGAAGCGTGGCGGACATCTTTTTGTTGCCGATTACGGTATGCAGGTATCCATCGTGTCTCGCTACGGAATTCGTCCCTATGCAGTTGAGGGAAGGGATTATATTCACAAAAACGGAGACAATACTGACTTTCGCTATGAGAATATTCAGGTTGACAATATATATCACGGCGTGCGTATGAGCAGAAGAAAGCATCGGATGGTATATCAGTCAGTCATTCATGTACGCGGCAATTACGTGATCGGCTACTTCGATGATGCTATCAAAGCAGCCATCGCATATAATAAAGCCATCGACGTATTGCACGCCAACGGCCTTAAAAAAGCATATATTCCCAATTATATAGAATCGATCCCGGCATCAGTCTACGCCGAGATCTATTCCTCCATCGTGATCCCCGATAAGATACTTAATTACAAACCGGCCGATCATCTTGCGGAATAATCTATAAAACACAGGTCCATGTTCACCGGACCATCTATTCCGTACAGTTCTCCCTTTGTACTGTATTGCCACATTGCATACTGATAGGGATAATCCGGTATCTCCGATTCATCCGACAGCCATACGGATACTCCTATCATATTCTTAATATCGACTCGTTTGGTCAACCACTCTTCATTACCGTATATCATGGGCTTATAACCCGCTTCAACCATCCTGTTAAGGAAAGTGGCGGCAATTAAAGTCCTCTCATCCTTGCTCAGTGTCTCCACTCTGGCCTTATCGTTTTCTACAAATTCCATGTCATAAGCCACGGGGTATTTAAGCTTATAATCCTTGCACGCTTCGATCACCAGATTGGCTTCTTCATTGGCTTCATCCACCGATATGGCCTGCGAATAAAAATACACTCCGACATCCAGTCCCGCTTCTGTGGCAGCCGTGATATTCTTTGTGAAGTACTCATCAAGAGATATCGTACCGGACTGATAACCTCTTGCTCCAACCCTTATCATGACAAAATCTATGCCCGCATTCTTAACCTGAATATAGTCTATATCCTTCTGATATCTCGAAACATCTATTCCCAGGAACGAGACTGCCTTTCCGTCAAGATAATAGTGCATCTTGCCGTCACTTGACTTCATGTTGGTAAAATTGTAATTATTCTGTTCTCTGGTGGTATCTATGGCCAGCCACTCACTCGATCCGTCAGCATATTCTATCTTAAAGTGCTTGCCGTCATCATACTTCTCATCATCCGATATCGGCATCGTAGGAGTGGGCAACGGTTTGCCTTCCGGGGCTTCGTCATCCCTTACGGCTGTATCATCACGTCCTGCACTGTCATCCCTGTCTTTATCTCTTGCTGATGAGCCGGAGTACATATTCCAAAAATCCAGATCATCTGCCGTGCGTTTATCCAAAGATACACTCTCTTGGGCAACGGCATCCTCTTCTTCCTCTGACTTATTCATGGAAGCCACATACTCCGAATATGATGAACTACCTTTAGATCCCTTACCGTTAATTGCTATGATAACGCCAAGAAGTATCAGTACAAATACCGATACTCCAAGTGTCATATATATAATGGGCGCGCCATGCGCGCCCCTGTCAAAATCATCTTCGTAATCGTAACCGTAATCA
>JAEEGL010739243.1_pt1 | contig 16886 bp, 5 predicted proteins | sample 9134231 | NCBI WGS metagenome assembly JAEEGL01 (sample SAMN16246548, study PRJNA631951) | gut metagenome | biome: gut microbiome; feature: rumen; material: fiber-attached | host: Bos | place: Iran: Karaj | collected 2018-10
GAATACCCTCATTCTGATTACCGTCATACTGCGTGGGCAAAGTGAAGCGGATGCGGTCAATGCCCTGCACCACAGCAGTAAATCCGCTCGCGTCTTGTAGGAATCTGTCGGCCCCAGCGAGGCTAAGGTGTTAGCTAATGTTAGCTGTCATGTATTGATTGGGTGTTTTTCCTGTGAGTTTCTGGAATACTTTATGGAAGTAGTTGCGGCTGCTAAATCCGCATTGTTCGGCAATGGCCTCGAGAGCCCAGTCGGGGTGCTGGGACATGAGTTTTTTGGCATGTTCCACTCGCAGCCGTTGTATCCAATCGGGATACGATTCATATCCGGCAGCATGGAACCAGGAGCGGAGTAGGGGTTGGGAAATATGCATTTCGCTGGATACCTGTGCCATCGTAATACCGCTGTGGAGATAGTTGCCGTTTTGTGTCCATCGTTCCACAGCCTGTTGCACCCGTTTCATGTCGTCTTCATTGATGGTTGGTGTGTTGTTGGCATCGTTGTCAATTCCTGCTTCAGCTGCATTCTTTTGTGCGGCCATCACCTGAACGATATTGCGTCCCTGCACATAATCCTTGAAGCTGAGTACGAGATAATAGATGCCTCCAATGCAGAATACTCCGAAAAAGGAGAGCTGACGACCAGGAAGGAGAATAGCAGCAGGAATGAAAATGGCCGTGCCAGCGAGCACCCAGATGCAAAGTTCCATCCATCTCAGCAAGTTGCTCATATCGTGGTCATAGAAGTTCTTTAGCGAGCGTCGTATGTGTCGTAATTCGGCCAACTGGAGATAGAGATAGTAGAAGAGTATGATAAAGAATATTACAGCTCCAATGTACTCTGCACGGCGAATGGTAGGGGTGTCGCTGAAGAAGGGCAGGTCGTCGGACAGCGTGGCGGACAGAATGAGTATTACAATAATAATCCATCCGACAGGGCCGGCCAACCACTCATACCACGTCAGTCGTCCTTGGCGCTGGAGATAGAGTACTGCGATGATTAGCAGCCAGGCGGCAGGTATCAGCATGAGCATGTTGAGAATAACAGCCTGCGTCTCGCCCATTTCACGCAATCTCAGAGTGAACTGCAGCATAAACTGAAGTCCGAGTAAGGTGGTTCCGGCAGCCATCAGCCATCGTGACTTGTTGGGCACACTGTTCACCTCCACCCTGCGGAACAGCATGAAGACCAGTGTCAGTGTAAGCAAAAGCATCAGCACGACAGCAGAAAACTGGAAATATCGTATTAAATACATATCAGGTAGGTATTCTCCACAATTTCGGCGACAAAGATACGGAAAAATACGTTTTTAAGTGTAATATGGTGTATAAAATCACGATTTTGCACATCAAAAAACACGATTTTGTACATCAAATTAAGAAATTATACATTCTACAACGCGCGTAAAATGTACTTTTGTGGCAGATTTCAATACTTTTACTCGTTTTTATGATAGAAATTCAATTCTACGAAACCATGTTGCTGCTGTCGGCAGTAGTGAATTTGATGATGGCAGTCACCCTGATTCATAACAATTATGCTTATAGCTTCTACGAAGTCTATCATCGTGCCCGTTGGATTGTGGCACTCTGTTTCACTATTTTCAGCATAGGATTCTTTATGCACTACCTGTTTCAGTGGCGCACAAACTGGCCGGATGCTGCCTCGGCTCTTTCGGTGAGTTATTTCCACGTGGGAGGTGTGCTCTTCGGCTGGAGTCATATCTCGCTGCTGAATCCCAACTATCTGACTCGGAAAGTGGTCATTCGCGACCTCCTTATATTATTTATAGGTATAGTCAGCTACTGGGCAGTAGCTATGACGGGTATTGAGAGCTATGAATTGCAGTTCGCCATCTTTTTTATTCATGCCTTATACATCTCCTATGTGCTGTATCGGACGTTAAATCGTGTTCGCCGATTGACCAAGGATTTGCCGCAGAATAAGAACAACGCCCGTTGGTGGACAGACGGCAACCGCACCCGGGTCATCGGTTTTCAACGTTCTATACGCATAAGCTGTCATCTCATCGTACTTTTCGGTATCGGAAGCATCGTCGTCACAGCCTGTTTCCCCAATACGCAGCACTGGCCCTACAGCGTGCTGCTCTCAGCAGGAATAATTGTCTTCATCTATATCTTCTATGCTCTGACGGAATACGGCACGGTCATCGAGGCAGGCACAAATGCCACAGAGGATGTGGCCTCTTATTGAAAGGAAGAACTCAAAAAAAGATAACAAACAAGAAAAATCTGACAATATGAAAACAATGCACTTTTATTCGAAAGCATGGTGGCAATCGTTGCTGTTGTTACTATTTTTTATGTTCGCTATGAACAATGAGGTTCAGGCCATCGTACATTTCACCGATGATGGCATGATGAAAGTGGTTCATTCTCCGACCATCAGCGAACCATACATCAAGGTCGATGTGTTGTATTTCGACGCCGCCAGTAGTGACAGCTATTTCATTAGCGACGAAGTGCACGATAGTGCTTCGGTCTGGGTTGATGATATTTTTATTTGCAAGCCCAAGGAACTGACGTGGAATAAGGATCAGAAAGCTGCAAATAATTTTCGTGATGAAAACGACTGGACGGATAACGTGTATGAGACAGACTATGCTACCATCCGTTTCTTCGACCCTCACCATGAGGCCTCTTCTGGTCAGGCAGAGCACAGATACCGTATTTATATGTATATCTTCTTGAAGGCATGGGAAGCAGGAGCGCAGCATTCAGTTTGTGTGAAAGGTACTTGGAGAATAAACGATAATAAAGGTACCTTCGAGGAGTCGATGACGGTCAATACTGATCCTTTCACAAATCCTTCCTGGGGTGACTTGTCTTACAAGATGAATGACCACGAAACGATCAGTGTTAGTGGTAATCTGTCGAAATCATACGGCCCCACTACTGTTGGTCTGTACACCAAATCGAGCACGCACCCGAACGGCTACACGGCCAACTGCGATGTAGAACAGGAGTATCGCATCATGAAGGAGAGTTTCGATAAACTGACCACCACCTTGGAGGACTGGGACTATGTCAGTAGCATCACGTTGCCTGTTCAATACAGCATGAATACGAAGTTCACCAAAGATGCCACAGAAAAAAAGATGACGACTTACACTCAGGAGATGGTGGTCTATAAATGGTACGACCTGCTCGTCTATGGTTTCGCCAGACCCAAGGACGTACGTTGCGAGCTCTCGGATCAATGGTCAAAGAAGGTGAAAGTGAGCTGGCAGGTGGAAGACAAGCAGAAGGTGGACGCCGATTCTGTTGCATTGAGTACGTGCGGCACATGGACCATCAAGAACCTTACCACCAATAATGTGCTGGCCTCGGGTATCTCCTACGACACACACAGTTCTGAGGTCATTCTTGAAGACTATAGGACGGACTATGAGTTGGGTGTGTATTTCGTTCCCAAAGACGAGACGAACCTTCCTGGAGGCCTTTGCTCAAAGGCGGTGACCACGATTACGCCCAATTGGCAATTCACAAGCTTCACGGCCGAAGAGAACGCAGATGGAAAGATAGACCTTGTGTGGAAACATAACGCTATCAACGATGCTTCCAGCACCAAGCAATATACGCTTTTCATCCAGCGCAGGACCAGTCCCGACAAGGAATGGGAAAACATCGCAACCCAGTCGATAGCCACCAATGATACCATCAGAGGAACCTATACCGACGGGTATGAGCTGGTCTCGAACCAGACTTACTACTACCGCCTGAAGGTGAATATCTTCGGTGAGGATCAAATCAGTTCTGAAGCCTTTACGACGATAGGCGGCTCAAAGATTACCTCCCTAACTGCTTCGCGCGGTACCTATAGTACGATGGTGAAGCTGCAATGGAATGTCTTGCAGGTGGGCACGAATGTGACCAACTTCACCGTTCAGCGCCGTCCTTTAGGCAGCTCTGGAGACAGCGGCTGGGTAAACATCTACTCTACTTCCGGCACCGCATCGACCTACAGCTATGACGATGTGACAGCACTTCCTGGAAGTTACAACGAATACAGGGTACTCGCCTGGAGCATGAATGGCGATGTAAGGACGGAAGACAGCTTCATGAAGGCTGACGGCTTCAGCATGACCACCGGCAGCATCAGTGGTAACCTGACCTATGGCACGGGAACTGCGGTGTCCGGTGCCAAGGTGACGCTGAAGCAGCAGACCACCGACGGCGACATCAGCAGCGGACTGCGTTCTGTCAAGATGTCCAGTTTCGGAACAGGTTTCAGATATGAATGCAATCAGGCTGCCCTCAAGGAACTCTTCGGGGAGAACTTCTCGGTGCAGATGTATGTGAATCCTGATTCTTCCGTGATGAACAACGATACCAAGTTGTATCAGCTGATGGATGTTTACAATTCATTCGGCCTCTACTTGCATTACGACAAAAATCAGAATCAGTACTTGTTGGGAGTATCGCTGAACAAGCAGAACTACGATTCTCATCTTATCATCAAACCCGGCACCTGGACTCAAATAAACTGCGTCCACAGCAAGTCCAACCATCAGACAGTGGTCTGCTTGATGGACGGCAACGTCGTCAAATGCGATACCGTCATCAGCGGCAAGGAACTGGCCGAGGTAAAGATTCTGCAAATCGACAAAGAGGCCAATTGTCTCTCTATCGGCAACAACTCGATGTTCAATAGTGAGGCTTACTTCAGTGGTTATCTCGATGAGTTCCGATTCTGGACAAAGAACCTCACCGAGGATGATATTCTGAAGAACTATAACCACCCACTGGCTGGCAGCGAACAGGCACTGGCCATCTATTATCCGTTCGACGAGGGTCTGAAGAATCAGACCATGGCCTACGACATGTCTAAGAAGAATGGCATCGTCAACGGCCGTCATGCTTCTGCAGCGGTGGGCGCCAGCAGCTCCACCTACCTGCCTTCGGAGGATCAGATGAGCCTGATGGCTTACACCGATAATGACGGATACTACGAGATTCGTGGCGTGCCGTTCTCTGGCGAAGGCACCAGCTATACGATTGTGCCGACCCTGGGCATCCACGAGTTCTCACCCAGTACTCGTTCTCGTTATGTCAGTATGTCGTCGCTCAACCACAGCGGCGTAGATTTCGAGGATGTATCTTCATTCCCCGTCAGCGGTAAGGTCTTCTACGCAGGCACCGACTATCCTGTGGAGGGAGCCAGCCTCACCATCGATGGTATTGTCTGTTCCAAGGACGGCGAAATTATACATACCAACGAGAAGGGTGAATTTACTATCAGCGTTCCCATTGGCGACCACTTTGTCTCTGTAGAGCTGAACGGACACGAATTTGCAGACAACGGCCGCTATCCTGCCGACCCCAACGGCGTGGGACTGAGGCATACCTTTAATCAAGAAATCAAGAATCTGGAGTTCTACGACGAAACACTGGTGAACTTCACGGGTCGTGTCGTCGGTGGTGATATCGAGGGCGGTAAAGACTTGGGCTTCGGACTCAGTCAGAATAATATTGGTATTGCCGAATTGGTGCTGACTCCGCTGAACGAGACACCTCGACTGAATGTGGTGAAGGAAGAGAAAGAGACCAGCTATAGTTATGAGACCAACACGAAGACAGTGCCTGTGGTTTCGGCTACCGACAAAATCAACAGCAAATCATGGCGCGGAGCTGGATCTGAAGACTGCCGCAAGATCATTATTCATACCGACTCCCTGACGGGTGAGTTCTCGGCTATGGTGCCGCCACTCCAATATAAAGTAGATGATGTCAAGGTGGTGAAGACCGGCCTGCAAGTAGGTTCATCCAGGACGGTTAATCTTTCAAATCCCTTGCTGGAACGTTCTGATTCGCTGCATCAAGACAAGAGCATCGATGAAACCTATTCTTATAATACCAAACTGATGCTGACCTATCACAGCACTCCCGTGTTCAATGTCAAACAGGAAAATCACACAGACGGTGCTTTCGGTATGGATACTTGCACTGTAGAGGATGATTTGGGCAAGATAACAGTTGATGATATCTATACTATAAAGGATGGTAAGCCCGAATATAAATACGGCGGCGCTATCTTTGAAATATATAGCAACTATACCTTCAATATCGAAGCACACGAGGAATATGTCAATAGCGATAATGGCACTCCCATCACCTTCAATGTACCTCTGCAAGGATTGGTCGTGACGATAGACAATGCGCTGTCTGTTGATCAATCTGTAACGAGTCAGGAAACCACGGTAGAAGGTGAGACCTACAAAACCGGTGAAGTGGTTCAATTGAAGAGCAATCAGCTCAGACTCGACAGCCTGGGTTGTGCCACCTATACATGGATGGCAGGTCTGCCCAATATAGCAGCACCCTACTCACGCACCATCTCCATCAGCTATGATATCGACGGGCGCACTTATCTATGGAACGAAAGCGGTCTGACAGGAATCATCCTGGGTGATATGCCTACGGGTAACAACTTTGTTACTGCTGGACCTGATATGTTGGAGATGATTCTGCGCGATCCTCCAGGATCCAAATCTTCGGCAGAATGGTCTACCGGTATGATTACTACAAAAATGCATTCCCACTCTGGCCAAATCTTGTTTGATGGCCACTTAACAGGAAAAGGCTCGTTGAGTCCCACGGTCGTTACGGGTGCGGGTATGGGAGTCTGGACAGCTGTTGTGACTGAAGTTCAAGCCGACCTTGAAGTAGGCATAAAAACTCATTTAGATTATCAAGGTGACCACAAGATATCAACGACCATAGAGAAGACCAGAACCATTGCTACCAGCGATGCCATAGAATATGTGGGTTCTCCAGGTGATCTCTTCATAGGATCTGCCACCAATATCATCTTTGGAGCTGCTAATAATGTAGGTTTCCACCGCGTGGGAAACAGCGAGGAGGTGCAATTAGATGTCAAAGAAAGTGTCTCCACGGGAACGTCGTTCACCACCAGTTTCAGCTACACTCAAAACTACATTGAGAACATATTACTCCCGAATCTGGAGCTCATGCGAAATAATATGCTGAAAACTGTCACCCAAGATAAAATGGACGGTTATATAAACACTGAAAAATACCCAGTCTATCTGACAACGCTCACACCCGATAATTCGGAATATGGTAAAAATGGTACTTACACCATGTTTGCACCTCTAAATTCCACAGAGAGTTATCAAGACAGTATCAGTTGGTGCAACACTCAAATGGACGCTTGGATAGGATATTTGAGATACAATGAGGCTAATAAGGTGTATGCTAACGAGAATCGCGAAAACTCCAAACGCGTTACTTATTATCAAAACCATTCTTTTACTTCAGGTACAACTGTTACCAACACGTATGAGAAGCAGCACTACGAGGATACAGACCATATTACGTTGAATTTTCAAATAGGAGCTCACTTAAACTTTATTGGGGGCATGTCTGTCAATGGAGTCGGTGCTTCCTTAGATGTTGGTTGTGATATTCTTCCTGGTTACCATTATGATAGAGAAGAAGGCGAGACCGAAAAGGTAAGCTTTAAATATACTTTGGCAGAGGATGGCGATGATAATGCTATCACTGTGGATGTATATGATTGTGGTGGTTTTGGTCCTATCTTCCGCACCCTTGGCGGACAGACCAGTGCTCCGTATGAGGGCAAGGAAGTTACGAAGTACTACGAGCCTATTAGCACCCTTAATGAGGCTACCATGCAAATTGAGGTGCCGCAGATTGATGTCGACCAGCCAGTAGTCACCGATATCCCTTCTGGCTCCACCGCCACTTACACCCTGCGACTGAGCAATGCCTCCGAGACCAACGAACTGCTATACTATCGTTTGGGACTGGCTGAAGATACCAACCCCAATGGTGCTATGCTCTTTATCGACGGCACACCGGTGACTGACGTCCGCACCATCCTGATTCAGCCGCACGAGACCGTCACCAAGACCCTCTTGCTGAAGCAGAGCGACCAGAGTATCCTCGACTACGACCGCATCGGTATCGTGTTTGCTTCGTCCTCGCAGTACTATCCGACTTACACGTGGGATGTCATTGCCGACACAGCATTCATCTCTGCCCACTACGTTCCCTCTTCATCACCTGTTTCGCTGGAACTCTCCAGCACCCTGATGAATACCCAGACAGGTACCGACCTGGTGCTGACGATGAAGGACTTCGACCGCAACTATCGAGGCTTGAAAGCCTTCCGCATGCAATATAAGAAACAAGGTGCTACGGGTTGGACTCAGATCCAAGAGTATGTGCTCAATGAGGCCGATAAGACACAGAACAACGAGCTGTTACCCAGCAGCGGTGCCAGCGTCAGCTACACCCTGCCCATGAGCAGCTTCTCTGACGGCGACTACCTCTTCCGCGTCGTTTCGGCCAGCAGCTATGGCACTGATGAAGTGACTAGGTATTCCGAAGAAATTGCCTTGGTCAAAGATATGCAGCGTCCCACGCCTATCGGCATTCCTGAACCAGCCGACGGCATCCTGAATATCGGTGACGAGTTGAGCGTGACTTTCAATGAGGCTATCCTAAAGGGTGAACTTACCAATGAGGCTAACTTCAAGGTGACAGGCGTACTCAATGGCGCAGAGGTTGACCACGAGACCGCACTCAGCATGACAGCTACTGAGGCTGCTGCCGCTACGGATGCAGACATTAATCTGGCCGGTAAAGATTTCGCTTTCGATTTGTGGGTGAACCTCACTCAAGGCGCACGCACCTTGCTGAGTCACGGAAACGGAGCATCGAAGCTTACCATTGGAACCGATGCCAGCAACAAGCTTGTAGTCACCATCGGTGGCACCAGCTATAACTCAACGACTGCAATACCCGCTAACAAGTGGTCATTCCTCAGCCTGAGCCTCACGGCCGACGGCAAGTTGAACGCTGCTGTGGCCTACGACGACAATCAATCCACACTTTTCAACGGCAAGAATGTGGGTGCTTACAGCGGACAGGGTCCGATTGCCCTCGGCGGTGGAGCATCTGCCGCACTCCACGAACTGCTACTTTGGGATGAGGCTCATGATATGACCACTGCATTGCTCAACCGCAGCAAGACAAAGAATCCTTCCACACGTCACCTGATTGGCTATTGGAAGATGAACGAAGGCGAGGGCACCACCATTCGTGACTACGCTCGCAACCGCCACATGACCATGTCCGACGAGACCTGGTATCTGAATAATGAGAACAAGGCTGTCAGCCTCAACGGACAGACCTACGTGAATATCGATGCTTCGGAACTGCCCACCAGCGTGGACGATGACTACGCTGTTGAATTCTGGATGCGCGGTGCTGCTCAGGCAGGAGAGGCTCAGTTGCTGCAGATGGGCGACATCGCCCTGTGGCTGACTGCTGACGGCACACTGACATTCACGAGCAAGGAGGCTTATAACAAGGGTCAGCGGGCTTATGACCAGACGACCAATGCCACCAATCTCACCGACAACGCCTGGCACCATATTGCAGTGAATGTCCTTCGTCAGGGTACTGCTGCCATCTATGTTGATGGCCGCCGCTGCCTCACCACCAACTCCTCCAATGTAGGAAGCATCACTACCAACAATCTCATTGTGGGTGCCCGCCGCTCCACCATCTCTGCAGAGAACGCTGAATATGCCTTCGACCGTGCCTTCAACGGACAGGTGGACGAGGTCCGTGTGTGGAATGCCACCATGAACGGCGACCTGCTCACCAGCAACCGTAAGGTGCGTCTGACGGGCAGTGAAGATGGTCTCGTGGCCTACTATCCATTCGAGAAGAAGACCCTCGACTCCGGCAACCAAGTAGTGACGGTCGGTGATGCTGCAGATCTCGCCGGTAGCGGCAAGACGGCACAACTTTCAACTTTCAACTCTACACCCGCCACGATGAACTATACCGATGAGGCTCCCGCCCTGCGTACGAAGCCCACGGAGACCAATGTCAGCTTCTCCTTCGTAGCCAGCAATGAGAAAGTCGTCATCAACCTCGATGAGGATGCGGCCATTCTTGAGGGTTGCACCCTGAACTTCACCGTTCGCGACGTTCGCGACGAGAATGGCAACTATTCCGTTCCCGCCGTCTGGACTGCCTTCGTCAACAAGAAGGAACTCGAATGGCTGGAAGATGAAATCAGCCTGACTCAGGAGGTGAAGACAGGAGGCGCATTCGATGCCACCATTATTAATAAGAGTGGTATCCAGCAGATGTGGTCACTGAGCGGAATGCCTTCATGGCTTAGCGTCAGCGAAGACTATGGAACCACGAATCCTCAGGACGAGACGACGGTGACTTTCACCGTCAGTCCCTCAACTCCTATTGGCAAGTACGAGGAGACCATCTACCTGCGTGCCAACAACGGCATCGAGACCCCGCTGATTATCCATGTCAACGTGACAGGTCAGGTTCCCGACTGGAGCGTGAATCCTGGTGATTATGAAAACTCCATGAATGTCATCGGACGCGTAGAAGTACAAGGGTTACCGATGGATGATGCCGATGACCTCGTGGCCGCCTTCATCGGTGAGGAATGTCGCGGTGTGGCACATCCTGCTTATATCGAACGTTACGACAGCTACTTTGTCACCATGAATATCTATGGAAACGACGATGTCGGCAAGAAGGTCACCTTCCGTGCCTACGACGCTTCGACCGGCACCCTCTATCCTGAACTGACGCCAGACACCATTACCTTCGCAGCCCTGAAACTGACGGGCCGCTACGAGAAGCCTATTGTGTTCACTGCTCTCGATAAGATTGAACAGTCCACAGAGCTCAAGGAGGGATGGAACTGGATGTCGCTCTTCGTCAAGGCCGATGATATGGATGCAAAATCCATCCTCAGCAAGGTGGCCGACGACGTACTGGTCATCAAGAGTCAGGCCGACGGATGGCTGATGCGCGAGAATGACAGTTGGAGCGGTAAACTCACGAGTCTCAAGAACAATCAGATGTATGCTGTGCAGATGCAGAGCGACCGCACCCTGCGCATCGTAGGTCAGCCTGTGGATCCCGCCAACTGCCCCATCAATCTTGCCAGCGGTTGGAACTGGGTAGGCTACTACGGTCATCAGGTGGCCAGCGTCTCCGATGCTTTCGCTGCCATGAGTCCTGAGGACGGCGATATCGTCAAGGGACAGAGTGGCGTCACCTATTTCGACAGCTACGAATGGGCAGGACCTCTGATGGTGATGGAGCCGGGTGTGGGGTACATGGTTCACACCACCACAGCCCGTCAGTTCGGCTATTCCAAGAATCTGTTGAAGGCGCCCAGCGTTTCTGTCGCTGAGTACCCTCAGAATACCTTCTCTCCCGTTGACTATCACAACTATTCCAACAATGCTATCATGGCAGTCCGAGTGATAAACTCCGGCAAGCCTGTGGCTCATCTGGAATTGGGTGTCTTTGTCGATAACGAATGCCGCACAGCCGACGTCACCGATGAGAACGGCATCGCCTTCCTCACCATTCCTGGTGATCATATCGGCACGATGAGCTTCAAGCTGGCCGTAGGCGATGAGATTGTTGAGGCTGCGGAGTCCTTTACCTATGAGGCAGACGCCATCTACGGTTCACCCGGTAATCCTGTTGTCCTCGAACTTGGCAATGCTACAGGCATAAGAACAATAGACAACTCACAAATCACAATGGACAGTTATTATGACCTCAGTGGTCGTAAATTTGTGAAACCGTCCACTCGTCAGATGTCAAAAGGAATCTATATCATAAATGGTCAAAAACAAGTCGTCAAATGAACCACAAAAAATCAATATCTATGAAGCACGCCCTGCTGGCGCTCCTACTCTTGGGGAGCGCCGGCCTCAGGGGGGCAGCTGACGACCCCTTCCCTGATGTGAATCCTCATGGCTACTACGGAAGCATGATCATGACGGCGAAGGTGACGATGGACGAGGAGGTCTATACCCAGGATGTCGTCCTCGCGGTCTATGCCGCCGACCAGATTCGAGGCAAGGGCTGTCCCAGCGATTCCAACCATCCGGGTGCCATCTACTTAGACGTCTATGGCGACGAGGGTGGCGAGCAGCTGTACTTCAAGATAAGCGTTCATGGACACCTGTTAGAGATTCACCCCGACCTCACTTGGCAGTTCAATGCCGTTGTCGGTACTCCCCAAGCACCTTACATCCTCGATATTGGTGACCGTGTTCCCCGACGTGAACCCACCTGCACCGAATCTGGCTCCATTGCCTATTGGCGACGCATCGATGAACGCCTCTTTGCGGATGTAGATTTCCAGACCGAACTGACGCCTCAGCAGTTAACAATCAGTCCCCTTGGTCATGACTATGGTTCCGATGGCAGCTGCACCCGTTGTGGCCAACACTCTTATGAAGGCATCCGTGTTTCCACTACCGACGGTAAGCATACCGTTATCTTCGAGGACAACTCCGAACAGACCGTCAGCATCCCTCTTCCCATCACCGCCAGTGCTGTGGTCTACAACCGTAGGTTCGAGCCGGGCAAGCCTATGGGCATCTTCCTTCCCTTTGCCATCACAGAAGAGATGAATGTCAGCGGTGGAAAATTCTACCGCTTCACAGATATCACCCGCAAGGATGACAAATGGGTGGCGACGATGACACAGGTCAAAGAGTTAGAGGCCAACATGCCTTATCTCATCATGCCCGATGCTGACCATCTCTCCATCGAAGTCCTCGGACAGCAAGTCATCGTGCAAACCGAGGCAAAGTCACCTGCTACTATCAACGACTGGAGCCTCTGCGGAACCTATGAGAAAATGGTCTGGCATGAGCTTTCCACCGACTATGGTTTCCCTGCTCGAGAGTATGAAAGCGGCCTGCCACATAGGTTCGTGCGCCTCACTACCGACGACTATATTCTGCCCCTCCACTGCTACCTCTCGTATCGCGGCAGCCTCTCTGCTTCTGCAACCCCCTTTTCCTCCCAATCCTTCGTCCCCCCTCATCGGCTCTCCAAGCACGAAATGCCCGAAAGTATCGAGGTCGTCTTCGTAGATGAGTACGATGCCATCAGGTCTTATGAGGCAAATGAGGCCAATGGGGCCAATGGGATTAATGGGAAGAACACTTTGTTCGACCTCAGCGGTCGTTCTATCGTTCAATCGTATAATCGTCAAATCCCTCATGGAGTATATATATATAAAGGTAAGAAAGTCGTGATAAAAAAATGAATAAGAACACAAGAAACTCAATGTATTCATTGCTGCTGACTATCGCAGCAATGATGATGGGGCAGGGTAGGGCCTGGGCCTCAAGTACATTCAGCGTGACAAACGCCGACAACATCTTTACTATCACCCGCACAGAGACCGTGGAGGTAGAAACCGTCAACTATCGTACCGTCAGCCTCTCGGCATTGGCGGGCAAGCACTTCACCGAAGCGACGGGTTCACTTGAGTTTGCCGTAGGCGAGAGTGAGAAGATAGTAACTGTCACGGAGACAGCCGTCGGTGACATCGAAGCGAAGTACCGCTACCAGACCGGATTATTGCGCAGCTACCGCTTCGAAGTGCTCAACGCGGCCGGAGCCGTAGTGTCCCACTGTAACCGAGCTATTGTGTACGGCACAGGCTATCAGGTAGAGTTGATGAAATTCTTTAAGAACGTAGAGGTCAAAGCATTCTCGGGTCCTGTGACTGTTGACGATGTCGGCTATGGTACCTCTCCCAACACATACCATAGTATAGATATCGCGGAATATTTCGCCGCCACCGCCCCACAGGAATATTTCGCCGCTATTGGCACGCAGCTCGGCATGACCTTCGACTTCCAAGCCAAGGAGATAGAAGACGGTTACCAGTACCTCCAAATCTTAGTGGACGAAACAGAGAACTACGATAGCGGTAATCATGACGGCGAGGTGGGCGAACTCCACTACGCGCAGCTCTTAGCTGGCTTCGGTCATGACCCAGGTGTGGTGAATACCGATTATGCCTACTATTCCTTCCCCGTCGGTGCCGCTGCCGACATCAACTTCGGCTGTCATGACATGGAATGGCAGAGATACAAAAACACGGTAGGACGCCTTTACACCCAGAGGATTAAGCCGGGCTACCAATACAACTACCAACTGAACACTCGCATGTTGGCAGATGCCAACCTTCAGACACTCGGCGTACGTTTCGATGCCTCCGGCAAGCACGACGACAGATGGCAGGTCAAGGACTTCAAGGCCCACATCCAAGCCATTGACAACGTCAATCCGACGGTCATCGAGGGCGATGTCAAGATCTCTGCAGGTCCCTACAACGCGGGTAACACGTTCTACCTCAGTGTGCCTTTCAGCGAAATCGTTTATGTGAAGTACACACCTACTATCGTCACCACATGGGGTACTCTCACCTACGAAGCGGGAGCCGGCACCAACGTGCTCACCTTCAAGGGAGAAATCAGCTACAGCCTCGATACCAGCACACCTTTGACCATTACCGGCCTTAGTGGCAGAGTCCATGATATGCGGGGCAACCCCTACAAGGGTACTGCATCCATCGGTGTGACCTTCCCCGGCTATAACACAGGTGGTAATTGGGGCAGCGAAGCAGGAGCCGACGGGACCGAAGGTTCGCCCTACATCATCTCTTCTACGAACGATCTCGACCGGCTGGCCACCTGTGTAAACAACGGCGATGACTTCGGCCCAGACGCAAGCCACCCCGATGGTTATTTCTTTAAGCTCGGAGATGACATCACTTTTACAAAAAACGACAGTGGCAACAACTATACCGCTATAGGCACTCAAGACAACCCCTTCTGTGGTAACTTCGATGGTTATAACCACGTCATAAAAGATATTCAAATTTATCTGCCTTCTAACAACTACCAAGGTCTTTTCGGCCATGTCGTTGGCGGCACCGTGAAAGACATCATCCTTGATGGTGCCGACATCTGGGCCGACAATTATGCGGGCGGTATCGTGGGTTGCTGTGACGGCGGCACCATCAGCGGCTGTTTTGTTATTGACTCGAGGATTATCGGAGGAAACCATGGTGTCATTGTCGGCAACAATAGCGCTACCCTCAAGGGCAACTACTATTACAATTGCCAAGTGAGTACAGATCCCTCTGTTCCTACCACTGGTATTGGCTATTATGATCATGGCTTCACCGACAGCTATGGAGCCGCAGAGCCTGTATATATAATCACTCCTGCAACCAGCATTAGTGCCAGTGGAGCCACTGTTACTTATCAAGACGTGCCATATTTCGCCAAGAATGCAGAAGTTTCCCTCAGCTACAGCGGCGAGATCGCCGCAGGCTACAATGCCATTTGGTACATAGTGACCTCTTCCAGCAGCTCCACAGACGTTAGCAGCTATGGTCTCGTCGATGGCTACTCCTTCCTGATGCCTGCTGTTGATATGTTAGCCAGTGTCAATACGAGCGACCTTGCCCTTGCCCTCTTCGATGACGACAGCGCAAGACCCGATGGCAAGAAGAATGCCGACTACATTGCTGACGGTGGTACTAAAAAGGTTGAACTCCATGGACGCAGGTTCTATCAGGACGGCGAATGGAACACCATCTGTCCGCCCTTCAGTTTAGATGCTGAAGCATTGGCCGCCTCACCCCTCGCTAACGCTACGCTGATGGAACTTGATGTGACCGGTACTTATGACACCGACAAGAAGACGGGCTTCGACGCCGAGACGGGCACCCTCTACCTCTATTTCAAGGAGGCCACCAGTATCACCGCCGGAACACCTTATATCATTAAGTGGGGCTCCCCGGAAGGAAGTGTTGGTTATCTCGGCACCGCCATCGATTCTCCCCGCTTCACAGACGTCACCATCAACAACGCAGCTCCCACTCTTGTGCAGAGTGCAGACAAGACGTTGACTTTTAAGGGTACCTATACCTATCTTCCCTTCGCCGCAGAGAACCAAACCATTCTCTTCATGGGCGAAGAGAACACGCTCTACTACCCCTTGCCAGGCGCCAGCATCGGTGCCTTCCGCAGTTATTTCGAGCTCGCTAATCCCACCATAGAAGTCAAGTCTTTTGTACTGAGCTTTGGAGAGGAGCTACCCACAGGCTTATCAGATGAGACCAATGGGGCTAATGGAACCAATGAGAAAGGTCTGTGGTTTGACCTCAATGGCCGTGAAATAGTGAAAACGACCAATCGGACAATGCCGCGAGGCATCTACATTACCAATGGAAAGAAAATCTTAATTAAATAAAACAATGAACAAAACAAACAGAATCAGTCAAGTACTTGCTGCAGTGCTGACCATCGCAGCCCTGGCGATGACACAGGCAGCCATGGCTGTATCGACGTTCACCATCGAGCCCGAAGGCAACGGCAATACGTTCAAGATCAAGCGGTCGAACACTTCCAAAGCCGAGACCGTGAAGTACTACACCATCAGTCTCTCCGCCCTCGCCGGCGTGCATTTCACGAAGACGGACGGCGAGTACACCTTCCCCGTGGGCACCGACTCCTACTCTGTCACCGTGCCGGAGACCGCGGTAAACAACATCGACGCGAAGTATCTCTACTACTCGGGCAGCGGGCATACCTACCGCTTCCTCGTGGCCGACAAGAACGGCTTCGAGTACGCACACCTCGACCGCACCCTCACCTACGACGGCTATGCGCTGACCAACGATTCGCCCTTCGGTGTGAAGGACGTGGTCATTCAGTCGGCTGAATACACCGCCGATGACGATGGTTACGATGTGAACGGCTATAAGTCCGTGTCCAGCAGCGACTACTTCAACAATGCTGCGCCAAAGGGCTACTTCTCGGCCATCGGAGCCCAACTGCGCATGACGCTCAGCTTCGAGGCCAAGGAGAACGATGACGCCTTCGAGTACCTGCAACTGCTGGTGGATAACACCAGCACCTGTGACAACCGCTCCGGCAGCAGCAACGGCGACCCGGGCAACATCAAACTTTCCAAATATATGGCGGGCTTCGA
>JAEEGL014971833.1_pt1 | contig 16886 bp, 15 predicted proteins | sample 9134231 | NCBI WGS metagenome assembly JAEEGL01 (sample SAMN16246548, study PRJNA631951) | gut metagenome | biome: gut microbiome; feature: rumen; material: fiber-attached | host: Bos | place: Iran: Karaj | collected 2018-10
ATGAGCGATCGCTTTCCCCTTTTGGGGGACAGCTTTGTCATTATATCACTTTCCCTTTCTTTATGTCAATACCTATTTCCAACTTTTTTCGTACATTTTTTGCCTCCTCCTTTTCCCCTTTTTTATCCTTTTGCACAAAAACGGACGTCTCGGTCCGGGAAAGGCGCTGGAACGCGTCCCGGCAACGAAAAACGGACCCCCGCGAAGGAGGGTCCGGGAGCTCCGGCCGGGCAGCTCAGCTCAGGAACTGGAAGGCGCAGAAAGCCGCATATATTATTAATAGAAGGATCCCCTGCCAGCGGTACAGCTTCTGCTTGACGAGCGCCGGGACCGTCAGAAGGAGCATGACCCCCATCATCAGCGGCAGATCCACCACCAGGGAGGCGTTCATCCCGCCGACCGTCTTCTCCACCGGAACGGCGAAGGGAGAGAGGACGACGGACACGCCGTTCACCAGGACCAGATTGAACAGGTTGGCGCCGATGACGTTGCCCAGGGAGAGGGCGCCGTGCCCTTTCGCCAGCGAGACGATGGCCGTCACCAGCTCGGGCAGCGAGGTCCCCAGCGCGACGAAGGTCAGGGCGATGACGGATTCCGGAACGCCGAGGGCCGAGGCGATCTTCGTCCCGTTGTCCACGAGGAGCCTGGCGCCGACGGCGACCAGCGCCGCGCCGATCACGATCAGCACGATGTCTTTCCACAGAGGGGAAGGCTTTTTATCGGGTTCTTCCTCTTTCTTCTCCTCTTCCGGCGTTTCCGCCGGCAGGCGGTTCGCCAAGAGCGCCTTCTTCGCCTGGATCACGTTCATGACGATATAGGCGGCGAAGACCAGGAGGAGCAGGATGCCGGAGAGACGGCTGAAGCCCCCGAACAGATAGGCGTTCACCAGATAGATCGCCGCCGCACCGAAGAAGAAGAGGATCGGCTGGATCAGCGTCTTCCGTTCCGCCTTCGCGGGTTTGATTGCCACCGTCAGCGCGGCGATCAGCGCCGTATTGCAGATGACGGAGCCGACGGCGTTCCCGTAGGCGATCTCCCCGTGGCCGCTTACGGCCGAAGCGGAGGAGACCATGACTTCCGGAAGCGTCGTCCCGATGGAAACGATGGTCGCGCCGATCAGGATCTCCGGCAGGCCGAAACGGTGGGCGATCCCCACCGCGCCGTCGACGAACCAGTCGCCGCCCTTGATCAGGAGCGCCAGCCCCAGAAGGAACAGCAGAACAGGCACCAGCATACAGTATTCCTTTCCCCGCGCCCGGGAGGGAGACTCCGGCGCGGCCGTACAGTCTGTTTTCGGGAAGAGTATAGCAAAAAACGGTGCGGTTTTCAAGTCCCGTACCGTTTTTCTTCCATTATGTATCCCGGTCAGAGGTCCGCGGCGGCGAGGTATTCGGCGCCGTGGTCGGAGATGAACTGCTTCCGTCCGATGAGATCGTCGCCGAGCATCAGCTCGAACATGCGGGCGGTGGCCTCCGCCTCCGACGGGGTGACCCGGATCAGACGCCGGGTGGCCGGATTCATGGTAGTCTTCGCCATCATGTCCGCCTCGTTCTCGCCGAGCCCTTTCGAACGCTGGAGCGTGTACCGGAGCCCGGCCGCTTCCATCCGACGGATGATCTCGGCCTTTTCCGGCTCGCTGTAGGCGAACTCGATCTCGCCCTTCGACGGCGTGATCTCGTAGAGCGGCGATTCGGCGATATAGACCCGGCCCTCCTTCAGGAGCGTGGGCAGGAGCCGGTAGAAGAGCGTCAGGAGCAGCGTCCGGATCTGGTAGCCGTCCTCGTCCGCGTCGGTGCAGATGATGATCTTCGACCAGCGGAGGTTCGCCATGTCGAAGGAGACCATGTCGGCCTTGTGCTTCGCCTTGATCTCCACGCCGCATCCGATGACCCGGAGTAGGTCGAGGATGATGTCGCTCTTGAAGATCCGGTCGTAGCCGGCCTTCATGCAGTTGAGCGTCTTGCCGCGGACCGGGATGATCGCCTGGAACTCCGCGTTCCGCGCCAGTTTGCAGGAAGACATGGCGGAGTCGCCTTCCACGATGTAGACCTCGCGGACCTCCGGATCCTTCGAGCGGCACGCCACGAATTTCTCCACCCGGTGCGCCACGTCCATGCCAGTGGACAGTTTCTTCTTCAGGTCGAGACGGGTCGTCTCCGCCTGTTCCCGGGACCGTTTGTTCACGAGCACCTGGTTGCAGAAGCGGTCGGCGTCCGCCGGGTTCTCCGCGAAATAGTATTCGAGCTGGTTCTTGAGGAACTCGTTCATCGCATCGGCGATGAAGGTGTTGGTGATCGCCTTCTTCGTCTGGTTTGCGTAGGACGTCTGCGTGGAAAAGCTGTTCGTCACGAGGACCAGACAGTCTTCGATGTCGGAGAAAAGGATCTTCGATTCGTTCTTGTTGTATTTGCCGGTCGTACGGAGCCGTTTGTCCACGGCGGAGGCGAAAGCCAGCCGCACGGCCTTTTCGGGGGAGCCGCCGTGCTCCAGCCAGGAGGAGTTGTGGTAGTATTCCAGGAGATGCACGGACTTCGACACCGTGAACGCCACGTCCGCGATGAGTTTGTAGTCCTTCATGTCCTCCCGGTCGCGGCCCTTCGTCTCGAGGTGGAACTTCGCGATCTTCGTCTCGGCCGTCTCCCCGACGATCTCCGTGATGTAGTCGGTGATGCCGTTCTCGTAGAAGAACTCCTGCTCCTCGAACTCCCCGTCGCTTTTCTCGTACCGGAAGACGAAACGGATGCCGGAGTTGACCACCGCCTGGCGGTGGAGCATGTCGGTATAGTACTCCTTCGGGATGGCGATGTCCGTGAAGACGTCGAGATCGGGGCGCCAGCGCTGCTTCGTGCCGGTCTTCTTGTCCTTGCGCGTGAGCGGGCGGACTTCCATCTCCCCGTCCGGCTCGCCCTTCTTGAAGCGGACCGTCGTCAGATTCGTCCCGTCGGCGGACTCCACGACGAAATACTCGCTCGAGTACTGGGTGGCGCAGGCGCCGAGCCCGTTCAGACCCAGCGAATACTCGTAGGCGGCCTCGCCGGAGTTGTTGTCGTATTTGCCGCCGGCGTACAGTTCGCAGAAGATCAGTTCCCAGTTCCAGCGGCCCTCGGCCTCGTTCCAGCCAAGCGGGACGCCGCGTCCCCAGTCCTCCACTTCGATGGAGCGGTCCGCGAAGGCCGTGACCCGGATCAGGTCGCCGTAACCTTCTCTTGCCTCGTCGACGGAGTTGGAGACGATCTCGAAGACGGAATGCTCCGCCCCTTCCAGACCGTCCGAGCCGAAAATGACGGCCGGACGCTTCCGGACGCGGTCCGCGCCCTTGAGCGCAGTGATCGACTGATTGTTGTACTGAGCCGTTTTTTTCTTTTCCGCCATATGCCTCACCGAAGGGGGATCACGGGCATCCCGTTGGCGTTGGTGATCTCCGCCACGAGAAGCGCCGATTTCGCCATCATCGTCTGTACCAGATTCGGACAGTATCTTCTGAAAGCAGCCGCCATATCGATCGTGCGCCAGTCCACTTCGGCCCGGGTCCCCGGGTTGAAGACGAGCATCACGGAGAAGGTGACGGACAGCGTGAACGGGCCCTCGGGCTCGAAGGTCAGCGCCCGGTTGTAGGTAGCCTTGACGCCCGTCTGGCCCCGGACCTGCGCCACGATCGTGTCCTTCACGCCCATCTTGTACTGGCCCGCGGAAAGCGGTTTGGACGCCGTCTCATAGCTGACGTTCTCCAGCATGATCCGGCGCTCCGCCAGGAAATAGCGGTTGAAATCGAAATTTTCCGGGACGCCCGGAACGGAACCGGTCACCTTTTCGGCCGGTGCCTCCTCCGGCTGCGGCACCGGGATCGGCTCTTCCTCGTCGGGATTTCTGTTCTTTCCGAAGATCATGATCTGTCCTCTCTCATCATTAGTCTGAATACGGTCCATCCGTTCTCTCCGTACGCCGCGACGACGCCGGAGGAAACGGACGTGATATGCTCATAGGCGAAGGGCAGGACGATGCCGCCCGTCGTATCGATCATGCCGACTCTCCCGTCGGCGAGGGTCAGCGTCGCCAGGCCCCCGATCACCGGGGTGGCGTCCGCGTAGACCGGCTGCGCGATCCAGGTCCCGTCCACGCCCATCAGTCCGAGCAGCCCCGTGCCCTCGTCCCGCAGGAGGAGGAACCCCTCCGAGTAGCCTTCTAGCAGGCAGCCCGGCGGGAGCTGGAAGCGGTTTCCGTTCACGTCGTACAGTTCGGACGTGTCCGTCACCACCCGGACCAGCTTCAGGCTGTGGAGCTGGTAATGGTCGCAGATCTGCCGGCGGACTCTCGTCATGCCGTGATCGTAGTAGTAGAAACCGATGCTCTCCATCCCGTCGGTCAGCGGCAGGAGGAGGTTCTCGTCCACGTACCAGCTGTTCGCGTTGAAATAGGAGCGGTGCGTCTCGAAGGCCCTCTCCCCGTTCTCGTCGAGGAAATAGTATTCCGTCCGGCCTTCCACGAGCTCCGCGACGGCGCCCCGGTTCCCGGAAAAGGGGAACGCGGCTTCGAAGCGGTCGTCAGTCAGCTGCCCGAGAACGAGCCCGTCCTTCCGGACCACGTCGTAGCGGAGCAGGCCGTCCCCGTCCGAGGCGACCTGGAGGATGTTGCCCTCCGACTGCCCGATCGACGCCGGATAGTCGAAGGTGAATCCCCTGTAGTCCGTCACGGGGTCGTAGTCTGACTGAAGGAACGTGGTCCCGTCCTCCGAAAGGATGAAATAGTAGGTCGCGCCGTCTCCGGTCCGGGCGAAGAGCGGATGTCCCGCCTTGTCCCGCTGCCAGAGAAGGGCGTATTTTCCGTCGTCATAGGTGCAGAGCGGCGTCCCGTCCGCGGAACAGAGGATCCGGCTGCCGGATCCGTCCGGATCCAGGAGCAGATAGCCCATGTAAGGCTCCACCGCGGGGACCGCTTCGATCACGGTCCGTTCCTCGGCAAACCGCTCGGTGTCGCCGGCCGGATCGGTCACGACCTTCCGGGTCGTCTGCCTCGAGCGGAGACTGTAGTCCTCCGGCATCTCCGGCATCTCGAGCCGCGCAAGGGCGCTTTTCCCCGGTTCGTAGGCGTCCGCCGGATCTCCCCGGGTCAGCCCGTTCCCCTCCGCTTCGGTCACGGTGGGGAAGGAGACCGCTTCGCCGGAGAGCAGCGTCGGGTCGAAAAGGCCCGCCACCGTGTCGTCCACCGGGCGGTCCAGATCCCGCCAGGCCGGGTTCTCCCCGTCCTCGAAGGAAACGGGCCCCAGCTGAGTCGCTTCCGGCTCCGTTTCTGCATGCGCCGGCGCGGTCCTGTTCACCTCCGGCCAGCCGATCTTGATCCAGCCGAGACAGAAGAAAAGCACCAGCGCGGCCGCGCCGAAGACCAGGATCAGTTCCAGCGCGGCGACGAGAAATCTCTTCAAGCGCTTCGGAAATGCTGACATACCTTTCCTGCCTTTGTTCGTTCGCTGTTTGAGAATCGTTGTTCTATTTATGATACTTCCCGCCCGAGGCGATCTCGCCCGTCCGGTACAGCTGCTCCAGCAGCATGACCCGGAACAGCTCGTGCGGGAACGTCATCGGGGACACGCTGAGCCGTAGATCCGCCGACTTCTTCAGGCTTTCGTCCATCCCGTGGGAGGAGCCCACGAGGAAGTCGATCTCCGCCGCGCCGGACGCGGCCTTCTTTCCGATCCACTTCGTCAGCTCTTCGGAGGACATCGTGTCCCCCGCCACGCACAGGGCGACCACCGCCGCTCTCGGGGAGAGGGCGGCGCGGATCCGCTCCGCCTCCTTCGCGAGGGCGCGCGCGATCTCGCCGGGGGACGGCTCCTCCGGCAGCGGCTCGGGCTTCACCTCGGTCACCGAGGCGGAGTAGAAGCGGGCCATCCGCTTCAGGTATCCATCCGCCGCAGCCCGGAAGGAGGGCTCGGTCAGTTTTCCGACGGCGATGATGTTCATCTTCAGCATGCTGGTCCCTCCGTCAGCTGAAAAACGACAGCTCGATATAGCTGATGAGCAGCGTCATGACGAGGGGCAGCAGGACGTAGAGGAGTGTCTTCGCGCGCCGTCTCCGCTCCGGCTGCTTCTCGAGGAACTCCGCCTTTTTCTCCTCCGTCCACCGCGCGGGCAGCTCCTCGAGGCTCCGGTCGCGGTTCTCGAAGGTCGCGCCGTTCAGGATGAAATAGGCGACGAAGAGCCCCACGGCCGCGGCGCCGTAGAGGATCGTCACGGCGTAGTAGAGCCAGACGGCCTGAAACCGCTCTCCCAGCGTGATGAGGAGCCGGAAGGCGGCGAAGATCAGGATGAAGTTGAGGGCCAGGATCCCCAGTTTTTTCAGTTTTCCGCCCGGATCCTTCTTCTCCATGGCTCACAGGATCCGGCAGGCGCCCGCCTGACGGATCTCGAACACGAAGCAGCAGCCGTCTCCGAAGACGTTCTCCATCTCGTCCACGTAGGCCCGGACGTTCTCCGCCCGGATGAAAGCCTGGATCGTCCCGGCGAATCCGCCGCCGTGCACGCGGCAGGCGCCGCCGTTCTCCTCGGTGAACCGTTCGGTCAGGCAGAGCGCCAGGGAAAGGCCCTGTTCTCTCGGATTCTTCGTGGTATAGACGTTCTGGCAGTACATGAAGCTGGAGCGGCCGGAGGCGCGCACCAGATCGAGGAAGGCGTCGAAGTCGCCGGACTTGAGGGCCGCCGTCTCCTTCACCACCCGTTCGTTCTCGGCAAAGAAATGATACGCCCGGAGCAGCGCCCGGTCGCCCACCTTCTCCCGGATATGGCGTCCCTGCTGGTTGACGAGCCCGTCGAGGCCCCCCAGAGTGGTCTCCCGGAGCACCCGGACGCCGAGGCGGTCCGCCACCCCCTTCATCTCGGCGGGGACGGAGGCGTAATCCTCGTTCAGGTCGGCGTGGTTGCCGCCCGTATTGACGATGCAGAGCCGGTAGCCGGCCTTTTTCAGATCGAAGGGGACCTTCTCGATCACCGGTTCCTTCGGATCCCTGAAATCGATGGCGATGAAGCCGCCGACGGCGCACGCCATCTGGTCCATCAGCCCGCAGGGTTTCCCGAAGAACCGGTTCTCCGCGAACTGCGCCATTTTGGCGATCTCCACGTTGTCGACCTTCCCGTCGTTGTAGAGATGGTTCAGAATGTTGCCCACCATGACTTCGAAGGCGGCGGAGGAGCTGATGCCGGATCCTTTCAGGACGTTGGAGGTGGTATAGGCGTCGAAGCCGCCCACCTGATAGCCGGCGTCGAGGAACGCGCGCTCCATGCCGGCGATGATGGCTTCGGAGGTGAAGAACTTCGATTTGTCCGGCTTCTCCGCCGCGGCTCTCTCCACCACGTCCTCCGGGAATCCCTCGGACTTGATGCGGATCCTGCCGCCCTCCCGTTTCGCCGCCACCGCAAGAACGTCCAGGTTCACCGCCGCGGCGATGACCCGTCCGTGGTTGTGGTCGGTGTGGTTGCCGCCGATCTCGCTCCGGCCGCTGACGGAATAGAGGGACACGTCGCCCTCCCCGTACAGATCCAGGAACGCGCCGGCCGCGCCCGCGTACCGTTCTCTCTCGCTCTCCAGCCGTTCCGCGGGGACGGCGAGCTGCTCCGTGAGCGCCGCGTCGATCCCGCCGGAGCGGATCCTATCCTTCAGTTCCGTGATGGTCATGTGGGACATCCTTTCGTCGTATCGGTCGTGGACCTTATATTCCACCTTGATTATATCACATTTTCCCCCGCCCGTACAGTCCTCTTTTGTGAATTCTCCTTGAACGGTCGGGGAAGCGGTGGACACCATTTTTGACTTTTTCCGTCCTCGGCCGCATCTTTGGTCCGTGTTCCGCTTGACTCTCGCCGTCCTGACGGATATAATAAGGTCAGAAACATTCGAAATCTTCCGGTTTGCCCTTCCACCCTTATTTTTCAAAGGAGGATCCGTCATGCTGAAGATCGGCATCACCACGCGTTCTTTTCAGGGATTGACGATTTCCGACACCGCGAAGCGTCTTTCCGCAGGCGGATTTGCCGCAGCGGAGCTCTGTTTCGTCCATCCGGATCTCGACGGCTGGGCCTACAACGGCACGTGCTCTCTCGAGGGGATCACGCCCGCCCGCGTGAAGGAGGCCGTCCGGTCCTTCACCGGACGCGGCGTCGACGTCATCTCGATCGGCCTCTATACCGACTTCCGGGACCCGGACGAATCGAAGCGGAAGGAAGCGGTGGAGTACGCGAAGCGCTACATCGAGTTCGCGGCGGAAGCGGGCGTCCCGACGCTCGCCACCGAATGCGGCTTCACGCCCGGCCGGCGCGGCCTCTCCGCCGACACCTACGAATCCGACTACCACAACCTCAAGGAGACCCTCCGGACCGTCTGCCTCGAAGCGGAGAAGAGCGGCGTGCATCTGGCCCTCGAGGGCTGCGTGCTCGACGTCATCCCCTCCCCGAGACGGCAGAAGAACCTCATCGAGGAGTTGGAGGCGGAGAGCCAGATCCGTCTCGGCGCCGTGCTCGACCCGGCCAACTTCCTCGACAACTCCGACGAGGAGGGCATGTTCTACTATCTGAAGCACGACATCCTCTACATCCACGGCAAGGACCGGAAGTTCAACGCGGCCCATGGCGTGAACATCGGCGAGGGCGACGTCGACTGGATCAAGTTCATGTCCTGCGCCATCCGCTACGCCGACAAGAAGCCCTTCATCCTCGAGTACTGCGACAAGGACAACTGCCTCGAAATGAAGAAACGGGCAGAAGGCTTCTACGACGACGCCTTCCAGTCCCTCCTCTCCCGCATCAATTGATATAGGATAAATCTGAAAACGACCGGCGCGTCCCGCGCAGAAAGGAACGAATCCATGATCAAACTCGGCGTCAATTCGGTACTGTTCAAGAAATTCAGTTTCGAGAAAGCCGCCCAGGCCGTCAAGAAATGCGGCTACGACGGCATCGAGATCTCCGCCATCAAGGGCATGTGCGAGCATCTCAAGCTGGACGAATGGAAGAGCCAGAAGAAGGAGCTCGTCGCCCTCTCCCGCGACCTCGATCTGCCCTTCCTGTCGACGGAAGTGGCATGCCAGGACCGCGACCGGCTGAACGTCGCCTTCGAAGCCTGCGCCGAGATCGGGATCCCGATCGTGAACATCGGCCCGGGCGGCGAGAAGGACGACGAGGACTCCGTCAAGGCCTCCCTCGAGAACATCGCCCGGATCGCGGAAGACGCCGAGAAGTACGGCGTCACGCTCTGCTGCAAGGCGCACGTGGGGGCCGCCGTCTGGTCCACCCCGACGACGCTCCGGATGATGGAGGCGATCCCCTCTCCCGCCTTCGGCGTGGACATGGATCCTTCCCACATCCACCGGGCCGGCGAGAACCCGGCGAAGGCCCTGCCGCAGGTCCTCTCCCGGATGAAGCACATCCACATCCGGGACTGCAAGGGCCCCGGGCCGAACCCCGGCAGACCGGCCGACCAGATCTGCGGACGCGGCGACATCGATCTCTTCGGCTATTTCAAGGCCATGGTCGACCAGAAGTATGACGGGCCCGTGTGTCTCGAAGTGATCGGCCCCGGCCAGACCCTCGGCGAGGCCACCCGGATCGCCTCCGAGTCCTACGGCTACATGAACGCGATCCTGAAGAAACTCAAAGCGAGATAAGAAGAACGACCGACCCCCATATCATTCACGAAGGAGAACCAACATGGCAAAGAAGTACCCGAACATCCTGTTCTTCGGCATCGACAGCCTCCGCAGCGACCATATGTCCCTGTACGGCTACGACCGTCTGACCACCCCGCACATCGACCGCTACGTCGAGGACGGCGGCGTCATCTTCGACAAGATGTACAGCCCCTCCATCCCCACGACGCCCGGCTACGCCTCGATGATCACCGGTATGGACTGCTTCGCGACCGACTGCGTGGCGCTCCGCCACAAGGGACCGCTCACCGACGCCGTCCGCACCATGCCGGAGATCCTTCGCGACTACGGCTACATCTCCACCTACATCGGCGGACATGAATGCCGCGGCGTGGACAAGGTCATCGAATACCACGACTGGAACCCGGACAAGGGCGAGGAACTGAACAAGGTCGCCATCCCCGAACTGGAGCGGCTGGCCGCCCAGGACAAGCCCTGGCTTCTCTTCCTGCGCCATATGGACCCCCATTCCCCCTACTACACGAAGGAACCCTTCACCCGCATGTTCTACGAGGGGAACGAAAAGGATCCCTCGAACAAGAGCCTGAAGCCGGTCTACGAATTCAAGCCCTTCCGCGACTACTTCCTCTCCTGGTTCCCGGACGGGTGCACCGACGCCGAATACATCATCGCCCAGTACGACGCCTCCGTCGCCTACATGGATATGTGCATCGCCCACATCCTCACCCGTCTCAGAGAGCTCGGGATCGAGGACGAGACCCTCGTCGTCTTCACCTCCGACCACGGCGAGACCCTCTACGACCATGACTGCTATTTCGACCATCACTCCATCTACGACAACGTCCTGAACGTCCCCTTCGCCTTCAGGTATTCCGGGTACGACTACGCGGGCCACGTGGAGGCCATCACCCAGACGAAGGACATCCTGCCCACCCTGCTCTCCGTCATCGGCATCGACGCGGGCATCGAGTTCGACGGCCGCGACATGACGAAGGCGATCCGGGGCGAGCCCTTCCGGGAGGAACCGGAATTCTACATCACCGAGGCGACCTGGATGCGCAAGCACGGCTGGCGCACCCCCGAATGGAAGCTCATCGTGGCGCTGGAGCCCGACTTCCACTTCAAGCCGCCGGTGGAACTCTACAACCTGATCCAGGATCCGGGCGAGAACCACAACCTGGCCGACGAGATGCCGGAGGTGGTGGAATTCCTTCGGGCCCGCATGGAAGAGCATATCAAGAAGAGAGAAGCCGAGGTCGGGCACCCCAACCCGATGTACACGAACCTCGACTGGAACGAATTCGGCCGTCCCTTCGCCACCTCCGAGGAGGCGTACAACTTCCTGTATGTCGGCGCGCCGGAAGACGCGAAGAAACTGCAGGACAAGCTGAACGCCCTCGGGATCGAAGACTGACGCCGTCCCGTACAACCCGTGAAACAGTAAGGAGGAATCCGTCATGCTGAGAGCCGTCGTCGTCGGCATGGGCCCCATCGGGCACAATCATGCGAGAGCCTATACGGAATCGGACAAAGCCGAGCTGGTCGGCGTGTGCGACCGGATCCCGGAGCGGGCGAAGGCAGCCGGAGAGACCTTCGGCGTCCCGTACTTTCTCCGCGCGACGGACATGTTCGCCGCCCTCGGACCGGACGTCTGCTCCATCGCCACCGGCGGCTACGAGTACTCCAGCGATCATTACGAGCCGACGATCGAAGCGCTGGAGGCGGGCTGCCACGTCCTCGGCGAGAAGCCGATCTCGGACGATCTGCGGCACGCGGCGGAAATGGTGGAGCTGGCCGAGAAAAAACGCCTCTGCTACGGCATCGACCTGAACCACCGGTTCACGCCCGCAGCCCGTCAGGCCAAGAAATGGCAGGAGGACGGCCGGCTCGGCTCCCTGCTCTTCTGCAACATGGCGCTCTGGATCGGCAAGTTCATGAAACTGGATTCCCCGAACTATCACCTGAAAGCGCTGAACCCCCATTCGGTCAACATCATGCAGTATTTCATGGGCCCCGTCCGGGAGGTCGCCACCTTCGCCATGAAGGCGCCCGGCCGCGACATCTGGTCGACGCAGTCCACCGCCATGCGCTTCGAGAACGGCGCGGTGGGGCATCTGACCTCCTCCTACGACATCGAGCGGGGCCATCCCATGGAACGGTGCGAAGTGGCCGGGGTCGCCGGCCGGTTCGTCTTCGAGGACATGTGGCGGGAAGCCACGCTCTATCCGGCCGGCTCCATGCTGAAGGAAGTCTACACGAATCCTGTTTTCGGCGGGTTCGAGGGCTTCTATGACACCTTCCGCGACCGGATCCACCGCTTCGTCGAGCAGGTCGCCGAAGGCGCCTCTCCGGAGGAGATCGACGGGAGCGGCCGGGAAGGCCTCGAGGCCACCCGGGTCATCCACGCCATGATCCGTTCCAACGACAACGGGGGAGCCGTCGTCCGGGTTCGCGACGTCACAGACTGACAACAGGACCCGCCAACCCACACGAAAGGAGCGCCTGCATGTCCGAAGTCTTTCAAATGGACTCCATCCCCGAAGGGGAACCCAGGATCACCGTAGTGGTCGCCACGCACAACGGACGCGTGGAGACGCACTCCCACAAATACTACGAGATCGTGTACGTGGCGGACGGATTCACGCTCCACGCTGCGAACGGCATGATGAACATCCTCGTCTCCGGCGACTTCTTCTTCGTCCGTCCCGGCGAGGAGCACTCCTATATCAACGCCTACGAGAACAAAGTCTACAACCTGATCTTCCACGCCGAGGAACTGGGCGACATGCTTCCCGGCCTGGCGGCCCTCCCCGGTCTCGTGGAGATGTTCGATCCGGACGGGCTGCCCCGGCAGGGGATCCGTCTGCTCCACGTCCCCATGACGGAGCGGCGCGCCATCGAATCGGCCATCCAGGAGCTCATCGAGGAAAGACGGGAGAAACGGACCGGATGGAAGGACGCCGTCCGGATCGGTCTCGCCTCCCTCCTGCTCCGGTACGCCCGGATGTACGAGGACCAGTGGGACAGCCATCCCGCTACGGCGGACGACTATTACGGCTACATCTACAAGGTGCTCCGCTACATCGACGCCCACTACAGCGGTCCCATCACGATGGCGGATCTCTCCGCCGTCACCGGGCTCTCGCCGGACTACATGACCCGGAAGTTCAAGAGCGCCCTGCACATGACGCCGTCCGAATACGTCCGGAAGTACCGCATCGCCAAGGCGATGGAACTGCTCGTGACGAGCAGCTGCTCCGTCACCCAGATCGCCGAGAAGACCGGTTTCTCCGACGTCTCCCTCTTCTCCCGGGTCTTCAAGCAGGCCGTGGGCCTTCCCCCGGCCTCCTACCGGAAGAACGCGCAGCCTCAGACGGACTGAACGAAAACACGAATCGGAAATAGAAAGGAATCTGCCATGGAAAAGATCTTCAAAGCCGCCGTCGTCGGGATGGGCGACATCGGCCGGACCCACGCCACCTGCATCAAGAACGATCCCCTCGCGGAACTGGTCGCCGTCTGCGACCTGATCCCGGAGATCGCCGACCGGGCCGCCGAGGAGTTCGGCGTTCCGGCCTACTACTCCCTTAAGGAAATGCTGATCGCCAGGCCGGAGATCGAAGTGGTCCACGTCACCACCTCCGGTTTCGAGAACGGCTCCTGGCACTACGTCCCCACGATGGAGGCGCTCGACGCAGGCCGTCACGTGCTGGTCGAGAAACCCATCTCCAACCGGATCGAAGAGGCCCGGGAGATGGTGGACTACGCCGCGAAGAAGGGGCTCTACCTCGGCTGCGACCTGAACCATTACTTCTCCGAGCCCGCGTTCCTCGCGGACAGACTCATCGAGGAGGGCAAGGTCGGCGAACAGGTCTACGCCATGACGAAGGTCGGCTTCAACGGCTCTTCCGTCAACGTCGAGCCGGTGGACAAGAACTCCCGCTGGCAGATGCCCTACTCCCACGCCAAGGCCTTCCTCACGCATCCCTTCTCCGTGATGCGCCATTTCTGCGGAGACATCACGCACATCCAGGCCTTCATGGACAAGCCCGGCGCGCGCCGTCAGTCCTGCGATCTGATGCTCTCCATCCAGTCCGTGCATATGCGCTTCCAGAACGGCGCCGTCGGCTATCTGCTTTCCCAGCGGGGCGACGCCATGTTCGGACTCGGCGGCTGGTGGTCCTTCGAACTGGCCGGGACTCACGGCACGTTCTGCATCGAGAACTGCGTCGAGAAGCTGACCTACTGGCAGAAGGACGCGGAGCCCGTCGTCACCAACACCGGCGTCACGAGCTTCGACGCAACCTTCCCGATCCGGATCCACGCCTTCTACGAGGATCTCAAGAACCAGGTGCCGCTCGAACATCTCCGCGCCTCCGGCCGGGACGCGCTCGCGACCATGGAATACATCTTCGCCGCCATCGACTCCTACGAGTCCGGCGGACAGATCGTCCGTCCGCACGCCCTGCCCGCGTACCACGGTGACCCGCATATCATCCACTGATCCGGCCGGACGAAAACGCACAAAGCCCCCTGTTTGTGCGTTTTCTGTGGCAAGCATTACCGCACAAATTCAAAAAAGGAGTAGCAACTGCTTCAAATCCGCAGTCTCGCTACTCCTTTTTTCGTCCGTCTTGCAAAAACGGACCGTCGTATGGTACAATGAATCGGACCATCTCATCCGATCGAGGTAGCTATGGATATCAAAGCTTTTTATCCCAATCCATCCGAAGGACCGCTCGACACGCTCAAACCGGACGGAGGTTTCTTCGGGATCTTCCGCACCGTCGCCGTCATCGGCGACAGCCTGGCCTCCGGAGAACTGGAGTCCCAGACTCCGGACGGCGTGAAAGGATATCACGACGTGCCGGACTATACGTGGGGGCAGTATATGGCCCGCGCCGCCGGGCTGACCGTCCGCGACTTCTGCCGGGGCGGCATGACCGCCCGGGAGTATGTGGAATCCTGGGGAGAGGAATGCGATCTCTGGGATCCGAAAAAGGCCGCCCAGGCCTATATCATCGCCCTCGGGGAAAACGATCTCTTCAACGAGGGGGAACCGCCGATGGGCTCCCTCGCCGACGTGGTGCCCGGCCGTCCCGAAGAGAACGGCAAAACCTTCGCCGGATATTACGCCGCCATTATCGAACGGTACCGGTCGATCCAGCCGAAGGCCCGCTTCTTCCTCATGACCATGCCACGTTCCGGCTATCCGGACGCCGACGCCGTCCGCGCAGCGCACGCCGAACTGCTTCACGGGCTGGCCGGACTGTACGAATACACCTTTGTGATCGATCTCTTCCGGAACGGGCCTGTTGCCGATGCCGAGTTCAGGGATCATTTCTTCCTCGGCGGCCACATGAATCCGGCCGGTTATCTCCTGATCGCCCGGATCGTCATGACCTACATCGACTGGATCATCCGGAACCATCCGGACGACTTCACCCAGGTCGGCTTCATCGGGACGCCCTGGCACAACGTTCGGAAGAAATGGTAAAGACCGGACTGCCGCCAGAAGCGGCAACCAGGTAGGATGCCGTGTTTGGACGTTCTTTCCGGCTTTTTCGCCGGGGAGAACGTCTATTTCTTTTTCGCCCGACCTCCGTTACAGATCGCTTCCTGTTTGAGTCCCTCCGCGTCTGAATTGCCGCAGGGTTGAGCAAAACGCAGGAACCATGATCGAACAGACACAAACCCCACGTTACCTGACGGTCAATGTCCCTGCAGACAGATCGTCCGCCACAAGAAAAAACATATAGAACGGAACCGTCAGCAGCCTTCTTTCCTCGTCGTATCCATAGTTGTTGGCGGATACTTTGATCGCAGCCTCATACCGGTTGTGGTTGGCAAAATTCACAAGAGAATTGAGAGACCCTCTGCTTTTCTTCACATCGATCGGATAAAGTTTGTTGTCCGACTCCACGATGAATTCGAGTTCGGAACCTCTCTTTCCGCACCAGTAATAGAGGCCGATCCCCCGCGCCGCAAGCTCATTTGCCGCATAGTTTTCGAAGAAGATCCCGGACAGGGTATTATTTGAATCGCCGGAAATAAAGGACGCCGAATTGATCCCGCTTTGATAGGCGAACATTCCGACGTCGCCGAGAAACAGACGGTAATCAGACTCGTTTTTATCCGTCAGGGGCAGGGCAACGTGCTCGTCAAGCTGGAACGACTGATGAACGACATACGCCGTCGTCAACCAGTCGACGGGCGTTTTCATATCGCGGTTTTTGCTTCCGTTTTCGATCAGCCCCGGCCTGAAATTCTTCGATTTCTTGTTCAGTTCTGCAAAGATGCCGCGGAATATCTTTCTGGACCGGATGATCGCCTCGGGACTTGCCTGATACAGTTCCATATCGGAAAGATAGTTGTCGTACAGATCGGTCAGCACTTCGCGCGATTCCAGATAGCTCCCGGTCTCGAGAAAAGTCTGGACCGCTTCCGGCATCCCGCCGACGAGAAGATATTTGTATACCTCTTCGAGAGCAAGTTTGTGCACCGGGCCTGAAAGCGGTTTCTTTTCCGCGTACGCTTTGCGGATCACTTCAAAAAGGGCTCTGTTCGCGTTGATGAGATACTCGTCGAAAGTCATCGGATAGATCGTGATCTGGTTGATTTTCCCGACCGGGAAAAGGAACGGCTCTCCCTTGCTCACGCCGCGTTTCCTGTTGATCCTCTGAAGTTTGATCCTGACCATCGATCCCGTGGCGATCACCGGTATCTCGCGCATATCCTGACAAAAATACTTCAGTGCCGTGATGATCCCCGGGCATTCCTGGATCTCGTCAAATATCAAAAGAGTATTTTCGTCGATCCTTTTGTTCTTGACTGCGGCGATGAACTCCACGATCTCCTTCGCGGAAACGTGTTCATTGCAGTAATCACGCACGTCGTCTTCCAGCCGGAAGTCGATATACAGGTAGCTGTCCCTGTAGCAGGTTTCGGCAAATATGTCCTTTAAAAGATAGGTTTTCCCGACCTGTCTGGCCCCCCAAACGATCATCGGTTTCCTTCTCCTGTCGCGGTTCCATTTGTTCAATTCTTCGATTGCATTTCTGTACATGGGGCGCTCACCTCCCTTCGGACACTAACATTATACGATTAATTGCACCTTTTGTCAACCAATTTGCCCAATTAATTGCACCTTTTGCAGTGTTACGCCCCATATTAATTGCACAAATTGCAATCCGGACAAAAAGCATGTAGCAGTCAAGAAAAGTGGACACAAAAA
>JAEEGL015108395.1_pt1 | contig 16886 bp, 12 predicted proteins | sample 9134231 | NCBI WGS metagenome assembly JAEEGL01 (sample SAMN16246548, study PRJNA631951) | gut metagenome | biome: gut microbiome; feature: rumen; material: fiber-attached | host: Bos | place: Iran: Karaj | collected 2018-10
AAGGTCCCCGCGCTCTGGGCCCGGTTCGAACGGGCCGACCAGCTCTGCCGCACCGACGCGCTGGACCGGGTGATCCTGCCCGCCGGCGAGATCCTGCGCCGGCCGGAGCTGGCGGCGGAACTGGGCGAAAAGCTGACCGCCGAGCTGCCGTGGCTGATCTGGCCCCGTCAGGAGGCGCGCCTGGAGGCCGACGGAAGGGCGCTGGCCGCCCTCGGCGTCCGGTCGGCCTGGGCCGACAACCTGGGGGCCGTGCGTCTGGGACAGGCCTGCGGACTGGACATCTGCGGCGGCTGGGGCCTCAACGTGACCAATTCCGAGGCGCTGGACGAGTACGCCCGTCTGGGGCTCTCCGCCGTCACCCTTTCCGTGGAGCTGCCCGCGGCAGACGCCGCCCGTCTGGCGGGCGATCTGCCCCGCGGCGCGGTGGTCTGGGGGACTCTGCCCCTGATGCGGTTCCGCGTCTGCCCCGCCATGCCCGCCGGCGGGTGCACAGGCTGCGGCGGCGCGCCGCAGCTCACCGACCGCCGCGGCGTCCGCTGGACCGTGCTGTGCGCCGAAAAGCAGTACAGCCGGCTGTTGAACCCCGTCCCGCTGGACCTCTCCGGCCGGGACCTGCCCGGGATCGACTATCGCCTTTGCTACTTCACCGCCGAATCCGCCGCAGACTGCGCCGGGGTCGTGGACCGCTTTCTCCGCGGCGGGCGTCCGACGGGCCCTCACACCACGGGAATGGCCTTTTCCCGCCTTCTGTGATCCGCCCCTTCTCCCGGCGGGCTTTTGAAAAAACAACAAGGACCGGCTCCCGCGTCAGGCGGGAGCCGGTCCTGTTTTACTGCGCCGGAAAACGGAGGATCAGGCCTCGAGATAGCCGTGCTTGATCAGATCCTCGCGGAAAAAGTCGAAGTCGTGCTCTCCCTCGTCGGTCAGATACCGGCCCACGGGGTCCCGCCGCATCTCGATGCGGGCCAGCGGGATGCCGAGGAAAGCCTCCAGACGGCCCAGCGTCTCCTCCTGGCGCAGCACCATGTCCTCGAAGCGGACGGCGATCTCGCGCCGCGCCGGCGGCGTGGCCTCGGTGAGCTCCCGCTGGTATTTCCAGCTGATGGCGCGGTTGCGGCGCACGTTGTCCGTTTTGTCATAGTCGATGCCGAAGTCGTTGAGGTCGTCGGTCATATGATCCGACAGGATGCCGTCCCGCGGGTCCCGGATCCAGTGGATGTAGAACGCGTCCGGAAAGAGCTTCTGGATCCAGGGATAGACCAGCGTGGTCTCCGGGATCTTCCAGCCGCGGACGGGCGCGTCCTTTTCGAAGACGCTGTGCAGATAGTCCCCGATCAGCGCGCGGAAGCGCGGCGTCGGATCCATGGCCAGCACGCGGGAAAAGTCCCACGACATGCCGCCGCGGTACTCGACGAAGCGGGCGAACTCGCGGCAGGCCTCGTACATGTTCTCGGGGGGGATCAGGTCGCCGGAGCGGTTCAGCGGTTCGCCCATCCAGACGCCGCTGGCGGAGAGCGTGTGCGACATGGCGCGGGTCCCGGAGTGGCCGCGCCCGATGACGGTGATCAGCATGATATCCCTCGCTTGTCTTTGGTGTCGAGGACAGTATACCACATCGCGCCGCGGCGGCGCAAGGGGGAAACGTCCGTCGAAAGGACCGAAAAACCGCCGTCCCGCCCCCGCGCCGCTTGGCGCGTTCGCCGACGGACGGCGGCGTTTCCTCCGTTTTTACAGGGAGTAGGCCCGCAGCTTCAGCCGGAACTCGCGCCGGCCGAAGCCCTCCAGGACCGGCAGGGTGCCGTGCTCCCGCTCGGCGGCGCGGCCCATGATGTACATGTTGGCCGGCTCGATCCCCAGCGAATAATCCCCCGCGCGCATGGACTTCCACTGGCACAGGTTGGGCAGGTTCTTCGCCTCATAGGCGATCTCCGCGCCGATGCCCAGCAGCGGGTTTTCCGCCCGGACCCGGGCGAACCCGTCCGGATCCGGCTCCATGGCGCGGAAGAAGACGTGCTCGAAAAAGTCGAGCTCGGGATGGATGATGCGCTCGGCCTCGGCCAGGCCTGCGGCGGCCTGGGGCGTCCGGGGCTGGCAGGTGTTGCGGCCGAAGTCCAGCTTCAGCGCCTCGGTCAGGAACGGGAAGCCGAAGTTGAAGTGGTACAGGATGCAGAACTCCTCGTCCAGCCCGTTGAGGTTCTCCAGCACGTCGGTGATCGCCAGCTCGTCCGAGCCGAGCTTGGTGGAAACGGTCCGGGTCAGCATCAGGTTGTGGCCGAACAGGGCGCTTTCGCGCATGGTCCCGCTGGCCTCGATGCGGTATTCGTCCCCGTCCCACCAGGCTCTGGCGCACAGATTCTCCGCCGGCGTGACGCCGATGTTCCCGTGGCACTGGTGAAAGGTCCCGTCGGGCTCGACGCTCTCGGGCCCGGCGTTCCGCAGGCCCGCGGTGAACAGCATGCCGCCGGAGACCGAGGAGGGGAAGTTCCCCGGGATGGGCTGGCCCCACAGGTTCCCGGTCAGACCGTTTTTGGCCGACTGGGACAGCGTCACGCCGCGATAGCGCAGCGAGCGGATGTCCAGACACTTGTCCGGCAGCAAGGTGAACTCAAAGCCCGTCCCCGTCCGGACCTCCAGCGCCCGCGTGCCGGCGGCCTTGCCGTCGGTATAGGTCATGGGGGTGACGCCGGCGAAGTTCGAGGGGTTCCCGGCGTACATCAAAAACTCGTTTCTGGTATAGTCGCGTCCGAAAAGTCTGGCCATGGGTCTTCCTCCCGTTACAGTCTGTTTTCCAGCTCGGCCCGGCGGTCCTCATAGCCCGGCTTGCCGATGAGCGCGTACATGTTGACTTTATAGGCCTCCACGCCCGGCTGGTTGAAGGGGTTCACGTCCAGCAGATACCCCGACAGCCCGCAGGCGAACTCGAAGAAGTACACCAGCTCGCCGAAGCTTCGGGCCGAGGGCTCGTCCACGGTGACCTTGATGTTCGGAACGCCGCCGTCCACGTGGGCCAGCGCGGTGCCCGCGGCGGCCATGGCGTTGATCTCGTCCAGCGTCCGGCCGGCCAGGAAGTTCAGCCCGTCCAGATTGTCCTCCGAGCCGGGGACGGAGACCGTGCTGCCGGAGCGCTCGAAGCAGACCACCGTCTCGAACAGGTTGCGCAGCCCCTGCTGGATGTACTGTCCCATGGAGTGCAGGTCCGCGGTCAAGTCCACCGAGGCCGGGAAGATGCCCTTGCCGTCCTTGCCCTCGCTCTCGCCGTAGAGCTGCTTCCACCATTCGGCGGTATAGCGGTACCGCGGCTCGTAAGCGGCGTTGATCTCCGTGGTGTACCCCGCGCGGTAGAGGGCGTTCCGGGCCGCGGCGTACTGCCAGCAGGGGTTGTCCTCTCCCGGCGCGGCCGCCCGCTCGGCCATGGCGCGGGCGCCGGCCAGCATCTCGTCCACGTCGATCCCCGCGGCGGCGATGGGCAGCAGGCCCACCGGCGTCAGCACGGAATAGCGGCCGCCGACGTCGTCCGGGATCACGAAGCTCTCATACCCCAGCGTGTCCGCCAGCGTCTTCAGCGCGCCGCGGGCGCGGTCGGTGGTGGCGTAGATCCGCCGCGCGGCCTCTTCCGCGCCGTACCGCTCTTCCAGCAGGCCGCGGAAAATGCGGAAGGCCACGGCCGGCTCCGTGGTGGTGCCGGACTTGGAGATCACGTTGATGGACCAATCCTTTCCCTTGAGCAGAGCGGCGATCTCCGCCGTCTGGGCCGCGGACAGCGAATTGCCCGCGAACAGGATCATAGGGCTGTCGCCCCGGACCAGGTTGTAGTTGGGGCTGACGCAGTACTCGACGGCCGCCCGCGCGCCCAGATACGAGCCGCCGATGCCGATGACCAGCAGCACGTCGCTGTCCGCGCGGATCTTCGCCGCGGCGGCCTTGATGCGGGCCAGCTCTTCCGGATCGACGCGGAACGGCAGGCCGACCCAGCCCAGAAAGTCGTTTCCCGCCCCGGTCCCCCCGGTCAGGGTCTCGTGGGCGGCGGGCAGCTCGCCCAGCACGGCGCTCACGTCCGCGAAGGACGCGGCGTTTTTGACGTTGATGCTCAGTGACAAGGTGGTTTCTCTCCTTTTTTCACGGCGTGCCCCGCGGGGAAGACCGCCGGGGACGCCTGTTTCTCTTTTTCTCAAAGCCCCGCGCGCGCCGCGGCGGCCTTCATGACGGAAAGCGTCCGGGCCAGCTCGGTCTCCGGATCGGTGAGCTTTCCCTCATAGCTGATGCGGCCGTCATAGCCGCAGTCCTTCAGGCCGCCGAAAAAGACGTCGTAATCGCCGCCGTCGTCCTCGGTGAGACTGCCGCGGCTGACGGGGTGGGAGATGTGGGCGTGCTGCATCCAGCCGCGGCAGGCGGCCACCTCCGCGCGGCCCTCGCCGCCCAGCCAGAGGTGGTAATAGTCGCTCAGGATGCGGAAGCCGGGGCGGTCGATGTCGGTCACCAGCTCCATGCCCTCGGTCTGCAGGTTGATGATGTTGGTCTCGCCCGCGTTCAGCGGCTCCAGCGCGATGTCGAACCGGTGCTCCAGCGCCTTGGCCGACAGGATGCGGCCCACCTCGATGAGCTGGTGCCACGCCTTGGCCCGGTCCCACCCGTCGGGGATCCGCCGGGCGCCGCCGCTGCCGAAGACCACGCTCTTGACCCCCAGCCGCTCCAGCCGCGGAAAGACGCCGTCCAGATATTCGGTCACCTGTCTGCGGTCGTAGTCCGGCCCCGTGACCTTGATGCTTCCCGGGAACAGCACGCAGCAGGCCTCGCATTTGACGGACGACGCGTCCAGCTTTTCGGCCAGCGCCTCGAACTCCGCGTCGCTCATGGCGGCGATCGTGGTCACATGGCCCTCGATATAGTCGAACCCCAGCTTTTCCAGCAGCCCGACCTGGTTCAGATCATAACACACTCCGAATCTCACAGCAATCGCTCCTCCGTTCTTCTCGGGTATTCTTCCGTTATTGTACCACACCGGCCGCCGCTTTGCAACCGCGGCCGGCGTTTTTTTCTCCGCTTCCGCCCTCCCGGACACGACGAACCGCCGCAGGCTCCCCGGCGGGGGCCTGCGGCGGTGAAACGGTCAGAGATACGGCCGGTCGACGCGGATGACGGCGCGGTACCGCGGGTCGACGCCCCGGACCGCCAGCGACAGCGTCTGGGCGGCCTCTTCCGGCGAGACGGGACCGTCGAAGGGGACCACCACGTCGAAGAGGATGTTGGTCTGCTCCTCGCCCCGCACCATCCGGAAGTCGTGGAACGTATAGCCGTCGCCCCACCCGGCGGTGATGTCGGCCACCGCCGCCCGGACCCGGTCCAGCTCCGGATCGCTGTGCGCCACGGGGTCCATGTGGATCACGGCGGGACAGCCCAGCTTTTCCGTCAGCTCCTGCTCGGCGCGGTCCACGATCTCGTGGCACTCGGTCAGGGTTCCGTTCTCCGGCACCTCGGCGTGGAGTGAGATCATCACCCGGCCGGGGCCGTAGTCGTGGACCACCAGATCGTGGATCCCGACGATCCCTGGATACGAGCGGACGATCCGTTCGGTCTCCCGGACCAGCTCGGGGTCCGGCGCGCCGCCCAGCAGCGGGCGGAAGGTCTCTCTGGCCGCGGAGACGCCGGACCAGAGGATGTACAACGCCACGGCGGCGCCGGCATAGGCGTCGGCGTTGAAGCCCGTGAACCGCAGCACCACCAGAGAGAGCATGGCCGCCCCGGTGGAGAGACAGTCGTTCAGCGAGTCCTGCGCCGCGGCGCAGAGGGTCGGCGAACCGATCCGCCGGCCGATCCGGCGGTTGTAGACGAACATATAGAGCTTGACCAGGATGCCCGCGGCCAGCACGCCGAAGGCCAGCCATGTGAACGCCACCGGCTGGGGCCGCAGGATCTTCTCGATCGAGCTCTTGCCCAGCTCGACCCCCACCACCACGATGACCAGCGCGATGACGAACCCGGCCACATACTCCGTCCGGCCGTGGCCGAAGGGGTGCTCGCGGTCCGGCTTTTTGGCCGCCAGCCGGAATCCCGCCAGTCCGATGACGGACGAGCCCGCGTCCGTCAGGTTGTTCAGCGCGTCCGCCGTCACGGCCAGCGACCCGCCGGTCAGCCCCGCGACGGCCTTGGCGGCGCACAGCAGCAGGTTCAGGACCACGCCCGCCCAGCCACACAGCTCGCCCCAGATCCGGCGCGCCTCGATGCCGCCGCGCCCGGCGGTCAGCTTTTTCCCGAGAAATTCGATCACGGCGAGACCTCCTCCGCCCCGCGGGCGCCGGTCAGAGCCCCAGCAGCGCCGTGGCCATGCCGAAATAGACCAGCAGCGACACCGCGTCCACGATGGTCGTGATGAACGGGCTGGCCATGACCGCCGGGTCGAACCCCAGCTTCTTGGCCAGCAGCGGCAGCGTACAGCCGATCAGCTTGGCGCAGAACACCGTCAGACACAGGGTCAGACACACCACCAGCGCCACCAGCGGCGAGATGGGCGAATGCATCAGAAGCCGGTCCACCAGCATGATCTTGACGAAAGTGGCGGCGGCCAGCGTGACGCCGCAGAGGATCGAGACCTGGAACTCCTTCCAGACCACGCGGAACAGATCGCGGAACTCGATCTCGCCCAGCGAGATGCCGCGGATCACCGTGACCGAGGCCTGGCTGCCGGAGTTGCCGCCCGTGTCCATCAGCATGGGGATGAACGAGGTCAGCACCACCTGCGCCGCCAGCGCGTTCTCGAACCCGGTGATGATGATCCCCGTGAACGTGGCCGAGACCATCAGCAGCAGCAGCCACGGGATGCGGGACGCCCAGATCTTCACCGCCGGCGTCCGCAGATAAGGCCGGTCCGACGGCGTGATGGCGGCCATCTTGGCGAAGTCCTCTTCCGTCTCTTCCTGGATGACGTCCATGGCGTCGTCGACGGTGATGATGCCGACCAGCCGGTGTTCGGCGTCCACCACGGGCAGGGCGATGAAGCCGTAGCGGTTGAACAGCGCCGTCGCCTCTTCCCGGTCGTCTCCGGTCGAGACCGCGATGACGTGCTCGTTCATCACGTCCCCCACCACGGCGTCGTCCTGCATGAGCAGCAGCTCGCGGATGGAGACGACGCCCAACAGCCGCCGGTTCTGGGTCACATAGCAGGTGTAGACCGTCTCGCTGTCCAGCGCCACCTCGCGGATATAGCGGATGGCCTCGTCGGCGGTCATGTCCCGCTTGAGGCTGACGTATTCGGTGGTCATGATGCTGCCCGCGCTGTTTTCCGGATACTTCAGCAGCTCGTTCAGCTCCTTGCGCGTGTCGGCCGAGGCGTTCTTGAGCAGACGCTGCACCACGTTGGCCGGCATCTCTTCGACGATGTCCGCCGCGTCGTCGGCGTAGAGCTCGTCCATGATGTCCTTGATCTCGCGGTCAGAGAAGACGTCGACCAGCGTCTCGCGGTCCTCCGGCTCCATCTCGACGAAGACGTCCGCCGCCGTCTCCTTGGGCAGCAGGCGATACGCCAGCGCCCTCTCTTCCCGGGACAGCCCGCCCAGCGCCTCGGCGATATCGGGAGGCTCGGTCCCGCTGAACAGCTCGCGCAGCTCGACAAAGCATTTTCGCTTGAGCAGCTCACTGATTTTTTCCTTGAACTCGCCCATGTCTTCCATGTCAACGATCCCTGCCTTTCCCCGTTATTCCGGAATGAATCAAAATCGAAAGCGCCAAAAAACGCCCGCTCCCCGCCGGTCCGAACGGCAAAGGGAAGGGCGTTCCGCCTTTCTCTTCTGCAGAAGGCGTTTTTCCGCGGCCTGCGGAAAAACGCGTCTGCCGGACCGTTCAAGCTTTAGCTTCGCGGGGCGCGGCGGCGTCGCCATGTAACTGCGTTAAGCTGGACCTTGTTTTCGATCCCGCCTGTTGACCGAAACAGCGCTGTCTCCACCGCTGCCCGGCAGCAATCCGTATCCCCGTAGTAGCCTTACCTACCGGAACCAAGCATTATTCAGCTGACAGACGTATTATAGCACGCGTCCCCGGCGCTGTCAACGCATTTTTTCGCGGCTGTATCAACCCGCTCCGTTTCGGGGACAATAGTCCGTGCCGGGCCGGCGCCCGGGCGAAAGGAGCGTGACGGCGTTTTGCAGTACAACAAGGTAGTCATCTGCGGAGTGGACACGTCCGAGCTTCCGGTCCTTCGGCCGGAAGAGACCGACCGTCTGCTGCCGCTGGCCCACGGCGGCGACCGGGCGGCCCGCCAGCGGCTGATCGCGGGGAACCTGCGCCTGGTGCTTTCCGTCATCGCCCGGTTCTCCAACCGGGGCGAGCCGCCGGACGACCTGTTCCAGGTGGGCTGCATCGGCCTGATGAAGGCCGTCGACAACTTCGACACCGGGCTGGACGTGCGCTTTTCCACCTACGCCGTGCCCATGATCGTCGGCGAGCTGAGGCGGTATCTGCGGGACAACAGCGCCATCCGCGTCAGCCGCTCGCTGCGCGACACCGCCTATCGCACCATCCAGACCCGCGAGCGCCTCACGGCGGAGAACCAGCGGGAGCCGGATCTGGACGAGATCGCCCGGGCCATGGGCGTGGACCGCCGCGAGGTGGTCGACGCCCTCGACGCCGTCAGCGAGCCGATCTCGCTCTACGAGCCCATCTATTCCGACGGCAGCGACCCGCTCTGCGTCATGGACCAGGTCTGCGACCCGGACGACAACGACGAGACCTGGCTGGAACGCATCGCGCTCGGACAGGCCATGGAGCGGCTTGCCGAGCGCGAACAGAAGATCCTGAAGATGCGGTTTTTTCAGGGAAAGACCCAGACCGAGGTCTCCGCGGCCATCGGCATCAGCCAGGCCCAGGTCTCGCGGCTGGAAAAGACGGCGCTGAACAAGGTCCGGAAGACCATCCTGCCGTCCTGAGGGAAAAACGCGTCAGAACCGCGTGCCGTCCGCGTCGGGGCGTCCCGCGCTCACCGTCTCTACCGGCACGCCGCTGCGCCGGGAGAGCTCCCGCATGAACAGCTCGTTGTCGATATAGACGAGGAAGCACGTGAGGAACGCCCTTTCCGGCGAGTTTTCATACTTGGTCCCCACCACGGCGCCGTCGCGGAACTTGGTCATGCAGACCGGCGCGCCGATGCGGACGCACCCCAGCCGCGGGTAGTATTCCAGACTGTCGATGTCCGCGAAGGCGATCTCGCTGCGGATCAGCTCGCCATTCCGGCTCTCCTCGGGGCGGCCGTCGATCTCGAGGCCCTCGGCGGTCAGCCGGGCAGGCCCGGTGAAGAACCGCCTCAGCGCCGCGCGCCGCCCCAGGCGAAAGGTGACAAAGACCGTCAGCGCGGCCAGCGCGGCCGCCGCGATCAGCGCGACGGTCACGTCCAGCCCCGGGCCCAGCGCCGTCCGGGCCGAAAGGGCCGTCAACGTCCAGCGGTAGATCAGGAACAGCGCCAAAAGCGCCGTCAGCGCGCCCCCGATGCGCACGGGCCGCAGCGCCCGCCGCTCGGGGCTCAGACGCAGATAGTGCCTCCGGGCGCGGCGCAGCAGCAGGGTGTTGACGGGGAATTCGATCTCCTCGCCCAGCGGCGCGCCGCCCCAGCCCACCAGAGCCGAGCGGCAGAACCGGGTCCCGGGGACCACGGCGTCCCGCTTCACGCCGGGCAGCGTCAGCGTGACCTCCTGCCCCGGATCGGCGCAGTCCACGCGCCGCCGCCCCACGCGGATGGCCTGGACGCAGGCCGTGACCCGGCCGCGCTCCGTGACCGCCTCCAGTGCGTCCGAGCGGTACAGGCGGTCGCCCTCGACCACGCCCGTGACCAGGATCCTTCTGCTGCTCTCGCGGCCCACCTCGCGGACCGTCAGGCCGAAGGCCCCCGTGTACTCCGTCATCCCGCGCTCTCCCCTTTCCAGGCTTCTCCCTGCCGAACGTCCGCCAGCGCCGCGGCGAAGGCGTTCAGCACGCGTTTTTTGTCCGCGGCCCACGCCGGCGCGATCAGCAGGCGCTTGTCCCCGTCCCCGGTCAGGCGGTGGATCGCCGTCTCCGGCGGCAGACGCCGGATGCAGTCGCAGACCAGCGCCACGTACCGCTCCCGGCTCATGACCGGGACCTCGCCCCGGCGGAACCGCTCCTCCATGGGCGTGCCGCGCAGCACGTTCAGCACGTGGAACTTGATCCCCTCCGGGCGAAAGCGGGCCGCATGCGCCGCGGTCTGCAGCGCGCCGTCCTCCGGCTCATCCGGCAGGCCGGCGATGACGTGGACCACGCGCCGGACGCCGGTCCCGGCCAGCGCCTCCATGGCCCGGTCGAAAACTTCGGTGGCATAGCCGCGCCCGAAGGCCGCGGCGGCCTCGTCCGAGGCCGTCTGCAGCCCCAGCTCGACCCAGACCGGCTTGACCCGCGCCAGCTCCTCCAGCAGGGCCAGCACCCCGTCCGGCAGACAGTCCGGCCGCGTTCCGATGCAGAGCCCCAGGATCTCCGGCCGGGCCAGGACCCCCCAAAAGCTCCGGCGCAGCTCGTCGACGGGGGCGTAGGTGTTGGTGCCGCTCTGGAAATACGCCAGGAACCCGGCGCCGTCCGCCTTGGGCCCCAGAACGGCCCGGGCCCGGGCCAGCTGTTCGTCGGGCTCGTCCCCGGCGGCGGCAAAGCGTCCGCCGCCCGCGCAGAAGGCGCACCCGCCGGTCCCGCAGGTCCCGTCCCGGTTGGGACAGGTCCGGCCCGCGTCCAGCGTCAGCTTCCAGACCTTTCGCCCGAACAGGCTCTTCAGTTCCTCGTCGAAGGTGTGGATCATGCCGCGCTATACGACCTGGAACAGATAGAATTTCAGATAGTCCGTCTCCGGCACGCCCCACAGGATGGGGTGGTCCGGGGACTGGCGCCGCGCCTCGATCTGGCGCAGCGTCACGCCCGCGTCCTCCGCGGCGGCCCGCAGGGTCCGTCGGAACAGCGGCTCGGTCATGAAGTGCGAGCAGGAGCAGGTGGCCAGATACCCGCCCCGGGGCAAGAGCCGCATGGCCCGGCGGTTGATCTCGCGATAGCCCGCCGCGGCGGCGGCTACCGTGGACGAGCTCTTGGTGAAGGCCGGCGGATCCAGGATGATATAGTCGAACTCCCGCCGCCGCGCTTCGTCCAGCCCGGTCAGCAGCTCGAACACGTCCGCCTTCTGAAAGTCCACGGCCAGCCCGTTCAGCGCCGCGTTGGCCCGGGCGCGGTCCAGCGCCTCGTCTGAGACGTCCACGGCCGTGACGCGCTCCGCCCCGCCCGCGGCGGCGTTCAGGGCAAAGGCCCCGGTGTGGGTGAAACAGTCCAGCACGCGCCGGCCGCGGGCCAGCTTCGCCGCGGCGGCGCGGTTGTATTTCTGATCGAGGAAAAACCCCGTCTTCTGTCCGTTGATATAGTCCACGTCGTACAGCAGGCCGTTCTCCCGGATGCGGACCGTCCCGTCCCCGGCACCCCAGAGGAACCCCTTTCCCTGGGCCAGCCCCTCTTTTTCGCGCACGGGCAGATCGTTGCGTTCGTAGACGGCGCGGATCTCCTGGCCGCGCCCGCGCAGGACGGCCATCAGCTCCGAGGCCACCAGCCCCTTGCGCTGTTCCAGGCCCAGACAGGCCGTCTGCATCACCAGAACGTCCCCGAACCGGTCCACGGTCAGGCCCGGCAGACCGTCCGCCTCGCCGAAGACCAGACGGCAGCAACCGAAGTCCGGTCCCATGACCTGAAGGCGGTAGTCCACGGCATAAGCCGCGCGGCGGCGGAAAAAGGCCGCGTCGAAGCGGTCGTTGGCGTTCCGCGACAGCACCCGCACCCGGATCCGGGACGCGGCGTTGTAAAACCCCGCGCCCAGCCAGGCGCCCTTTTTCGAGAACACGTCCGCGATCCCGCCGTCCTCCGGCTTACCCCGGACGGCGGTCACCTCGTCCCCGTAGACCCACGGGTGCCCGTCCCGCAGGGCGCGTTCTCCCTTTTCGGTGACCGTGACGGACGGATAGGGGCGTTCGGCGCTCATCGGGCGAACCTTTCGGCCGCGCGGGCCAGCATGTCCCGGATGGGCAGCCCGTAGGGACAGCGGCTCTCGCAGAGGCCGCAGCGGACGCATTCGTCCGCCCGGTGGGCCTGCGCCGCATAGCGTGCGCGGGCCCAGTCGCCCAGATCGTACCGCTCGAGATAGCCCTCCAGCGTGAAGATCGACGGGATGTCGATCCCCACGGTGCAGGGCGCGCAGTAGCTGCAGCGGCGGCAGAACGCGTTCCCCAGCTTCTGCCGGATCCGGCCGAAGGTCTCCCTCTCGGCCTCGGTCAGCGGCGAGGGATCCAGATACGCCTCCAGATTGGCCGTCAGCTCTTCGGCGGAGGCCATGCCCGGGATGGCCACGGTCACCAGCGGGTTGGCCGCCACAAACCGCAGGGCCGCGCGGGCGTCCTCGATGGCGCCGCCGGCCAGCGGCTTCATGCAGATAAAGGCCTTCCCCTGGGCGGCAAGGGCCGCCAGACGGTCCTCGCACTGGGTCTCGACCACGTTATAGGGGAACATGAAGGTCTCGACCCAGCCAAGCTCCAGCGCCATGTCGAACACGCCCAGCGTGTGGCCGGTGAGACCGATGTGCCCGATCTTGCCCGCGTTGCGCGCGTCGATCAGCGCCTCCAGCGCGCCGCCCGGCGCGCACACGGCGCGCAGCTGCTCCGGCGTGGGGTTGTGGACCTGGTACAGATCGATGTAGTCGGTCTTCAGGTTCTTCAGGCTGGTCTCGATGTCGCGTGCCATCCCGGCGCGGTCCCGCGCCATGCTCTTGGTGGCGAGGACGAACCGGTCCCGCCGGCCGCGCAGCGCGATGCCGATGTACTCCTCGCTGACGGTATAGCCCCGGGCCGTGTCCACATAGTTCACGCCCGCCGCGGCCAGCGCGTCGAAAAGCCCCGGCATGTCCGCGGCCTTGAGCTTTTGGATTGGGATCCCGCCGAAGCCCATGGCCGACACGCGCAGCCCCGTTCTTCCCAGTATTGTGAACCGCATGATTCTGTTCGCCTCCCGCTGTTTTCTCCGGTTTTTCCGGACCTTCCGGACGGTACAGTCACAGCATAGTATAGCCCTTTTCCGCCGCTTTGTCAACCGCCCCAACCTCTTCTTGACTTTTCCTAACTTTCGTCGTATAATAGGGGGAGCCTGTGGAAAGGAGCCCTTTCTGTCATGAGAAAAAAAGCATTCAAAACCGAATCCAAACGCATTCTGGACATGATGATCCACTCGGTCTACACCCACCGGGAGATCTTTCTGCGCGAGATCATCTCCAACGCCAGCGACGCGCTGGACAAGCTGGCCTACCGCGCACTGACGGACGACTCCGTCGGCCTCGGCCCGGACGATCTTCGCATCCGCATCCGGCTGGACCCCTCCGCCCGGACCATCACCGTCTCGGACAACGGCGTCGGCATGACCGCCGACGAGCTGGAGACCAATCTGGGCACCATCGCCAGCAGCGGCTCGTTCCGCTTTAAAAACGGTCTGGACGGCGACTCCGTCCCGGACGTGGACATCATCGGCCAGTTCGGCGTCGGCTTCTACTCCGCCTTCATGGTCAGCTCGTCCGTCTCCGTGATCAGCCGGGCCTTCGGCTCGGACGAGGCCTTCCGCTGGGAGTCCGACGGATCGGACGGCTATACCGTCTCGCCCGCGGAACGGGACGGCTTCGGCACCGACGTAATCATGACGCTGAAGGAGGACACCGAGGAGGAGTCGTACAGCGAGTTCCTCGACTTTTACCGGATCCGCGGACTGGTCAAAAAGTATTCGGACTACATCCGCTTCCCCATCGTCATGGACGTGCCCAAGACCCGCCCGGTGGAGACCGAGGAGAACGGCGAAAAAAAGACGGACTACGAGAGCTATACCGAAGAGGAGACGATCAACAGCCGCGTTCCCATCTGGAAGCGCTCGAAGGACGAGGCCTCCGACGAGGACTGCGTGGCCTTCTACAAGGAAAAATACTATGAGACCGAGGATCCGCTAACGCTGATTCGGGCCGACGTCCAGGGCCTGACCTCCTACAAGGCGCTGCTGTTCGTTCCGGCCTCCGCCCCCTTCGGGTACTACTCCCGCGAGTTCGAAAAGGGGCTGTCGCTCTACTCCAGCGGCGTCCTCATCATCGACCGCTGCGCCGATCTGCTGCCGGACCACTTCCGCTTCGTCAAGGGCGTGGTGGACTCCGACGACCTGTCTCTGAACATCAGCCGCGAACTGCTCCAGCACGACCGCCAGCTGAAGACCATCGCCACCAGTCTGGAAAAGCGCATCAAGCGCGAGCTGAAATCCCTTTTGGAGAAGGACCGGGAAAAATACGAGCGCTTCTTCCGCGTCTTCGGTCTTCAGCTGAAATACGGCGTGGTCAGCGACTACGGCGCCCACAAGGAGCTGCTGTCCGACCTGCTGCTGTTCCACTCGCTGAACAAAAAGGGGATGGTGACGCTGGACGAATACGTCGCCGCCATGCCCGAGGGACAGAAGCACATCTACTACGCCTGCGGCGAGAGCGTGTCCAAGATCGAGGCGCTGCCCCAGGCCGAGCGCATCCGCGACAAGGGCTTCGACCTGCTCTGTCTCACCGACGACGTGGACCAGTTCGTCGTCGAGCTGCTGGGCAAGGTGGGCGAGACCGAGTTCCGCTCGGCCGACGCCGACGACGAAGCGCTGGAGGACGCCGCCGAAAAGGAAAAGGCCGAAGAGGCGGAAAAGTCCTCGGCCGACCTGTTGGCTTTCGTCAAGGAGACGCTGGGCGACCGCGTCTCGGCGGTCCGCATCTCGCGCAAGCTCAAGAGCCATCCGGTCTTTCTGACCGCCGAGGGCGGCCTGACCATCGAGATGGAAAAATACTTCGCCTCGCTGCCCGGCGAGGAAAAACCCAAGGCCAACCGCGTCCTCGAGCTGAACGCGGCGCACCCGGCCTTCGCCGCCCTGTCCGGCGCCTTCGCCTCGGACCGCGCCAAGGCCGAAAAGTACGCCCGCATCCTCTACGCCCAAGCGCTGCTCATCGCGGGGCTTCCGCTGGAGGATCCCACGGCCTATTCCGATCTGGTCTGCGGCCTGATGGACTGATCCGTCCCGCCCTCTCCCCCCGCCGATCCCGCGCAAAACGCCGCGCCGGAGCCGTCTTTTCGAAAACGGCTCCGGCGCTTTTCTTCGTTTTTCCGGGGAAACGGACCGTCAATCCGCCTCGATCCACGCGGACAGCACCGCCCGGGCAAAGCCCCGCAGGTCCGTGGCCTCGTACCCCTTCAGACCCGGCGCGTACACGTCGCACACGGCCTCGCGCCCCAGCGGGATCTCCGGCGCCAGCGACATCCACCGGGCGGTATAGCTCCGCCACAGGTCCAGCATCTCCTCGCGGCTCTCCGCGCCGTAGGTCAGGCCCACGGCCAGGCGGTCCAGTTCGACGTCGAAGAGACGGCACGGGTTGCGCCCCTCGGACACCGCGCGCCAGTCAGAGGTCCAGCGCGCGGAAAAATCTCCGTCGAAGGACACGGGCGACTCGACCACGAACCCGTGGTAGAGGGGCTTGGCATAGCCGACGGCCGCCGCCGCGTTCCGGGCAAGGCGGTCCCGCATCTCCGCCGCGCCGAGGCTCTCCGTCTGGATCAGCATGCCGACGGCCTCGGCCGACCGCGCCAGATCCGCCAGGAACAGGGCGTGGCCGGACTCGTCGGCGCCGCAGGCCATCCGCAGGATCAGCGGCATCAGGATCCGTCCGTCGTCCAGCACCACCGTGTCCGGACAGTTCTCGGCCTCCGCCGCCGTGACCGCGCGGTACCGCAGGCCCGCGGTATAGCTCTGCCCCTGGGCGTTGAGGTTCCAGCCCCCCGCCACCAGCGCGCCGACCGCGCTGTCCCGGCCCGGGGCGTAGAACGAGAACTCCGTCTCGCGGCTCATCCACAGCGAATCGCTCCACGTCCCGGCGGGCACGAGGGCCCCGTCGCCGCACATCTTCGGCGCCAGAGTCTCCCGGTCCGCCAGATAGGCCAGCGCCCGGCGCACCTCGACCCGGCTCGTGGGTCCGAAATCGCACTGCAGCACCAGCTCCGTCAGCGTTTCGCCGCCGTAGACCGAAACGCCGGCCCCGCCGGCCGCCGCGGTCTGCGCGGCGCTCCACGCGTCCCGCAGGCCGATCAGGATATCCGCATAGCCGTTCTCCAGCGCCGACAGGCTGCCGTCCGTCTCGACGAACGCCAGCCGGTCGATGACCGGCCGCTCGCTCTCGGACCGGGCGCGGTACGCCGCGTTCCGGACCAGAACGGCCCGCCCGTCCTCGAACCCAGCGAAGGAATAGGGGCCGGTGGCCCGCCGGGGCCCCTCCGCCGTGCGCGCGCCGCCCACGGCGGCGTAAAAGTCCTCTTTGTCCAGCGCGGGCTCAAAGGCGCAGCCCTCCTCCGAATCCACCACCGCCACGTCCTCCGGCAGCCAGAGCGCCGTGTCCATCGGCGAGACGTCCAGATAGCGAAGCTCTGCCGTCAGGGGCACGAACTGCGCCGCCACCGTGACGGAAAACACATTCTCGCCCAACAGCCGGACCCCGGAGAACAGGCCCGTCTCCGCGAAGTCCGCCGCGCCGACCAGCCTCGCTCCGGGGGGATCGGAGCACTCCTCCGCCCCGGGCAGGGAAAAGAACAGGATGGACGCCACGTACTGCTCCGCCCGGACGGGCGTGCCGTCGCTCCACGTGAGGTCGCTCCGCAGGGTCACGGTATACCGGCGGCTGCCGTCGGCCAGCGGCTCCGCCTCGATCTTCTCCGCCACCGCGGGGTCCGCCAGGACCTCGCCGCCGTCGGTGCGATAGACCGGCGAGGCGCCGTCCACCAGCCGGTGGACGATCTCGTCCGCCTCCGTGCCGCGCCACATGCCGTACCCCA
>JAEEGL015643923.1_pt1 | contig 16886 bp, 10 predicted proteins | sample 9134231 | NCBI WGS metagenome assembly JAEEGL01 (sample SAMN16246548, study PRJNA631951) | gut metagenome | biome: gut microbiome; feature: rumen; material: fiber-attached | host: Bos | place: Iran: Karaj | collected 2018-10
CCTACATCCCTCCGCCTGATCCACTGCCGGCCCCGGCCAATATTTACCTTTTGCGACCGACTTGCCGCTCATGTCGGGATGATGCCCCCACATCCACAGCCTATCCCTTATCGTCGGTCCGTAGAACGACTGTCCGCACAGCGAACGGCACCCTGCCGCCGCGCCTAAACCCACCGCCGCCAGACCCGTCACGAATCCGCGCCTTGTTACTTTATCTGATTTCGCCTTTGCCATGGCACATATTATACACTATTGGCGCTCACTTTAGGAAGAATCCACAAACCAGAATCTGATACGGCAAGAATGAATCAAGCCTTGAACAGGTCATCAAGCGTCACGACAGACTGGACATCCCAACTGTTTGGAGATTGGACGATGCCGTCCTGAGTGATCATTGTTAGATGAATCGTTCGCCTATTGCCGAACAACTTTCGCGCAACCTCAATACGGTTCCTAAGCCGCTCAGCTTCGTCAGACGTGATGGTATACTTCCCGTTTGAGTATTTCATCTCGCACAGATTAACAATGTCATCGCGTCTATCGATGAGAAGATCAATCTGTGCTCCTCGCCCGTTCTCGTCTGGACTGACACGTAAAGAATACGCTTCCGTCTTGACACCTGAAATTCCAAGAGCTGCCTTTATTTGCGCGACATGGGCAAGGCAGACGCGCTCAAACGCGAATCCACGCCATGCGTTCAGTCTTCCATCTCCGACAGACGTCCTCCAAAATTCACCATCACGTGCACCATTCCCCTTCACAAAAGAGAAATAGAAAAGAGTATAATTATCCACAAGCTGGTACATCCCGCCATTTCGTCCATGGTCGGATGGCATGTATTTCCTTACGAATCCACACTCCTCAAGATTGTCCAGAATCCTTGTGACGTCGCCTCCGCTGCCAGTGCCGAGCCCACGTATTATCTCATCACGCGTATAGCCAATCCTTTTCTTTCCGAGAAGTTCAACAACCTCCATGTATCGCATGGGGTTCCTGAAAAGCGACCGATAAAGTTCATCGTATTCCGTACGAAGCCCGTCCTGCGGCCCGAAAAAGAGAGCGTCAAAATTCTGGGCCGGACTCAATCCGCGTGAGAGAAGGCTCCAATAGTACGCCACCCCGCCAAGTGCCATGTAGCACTCCATGACTTCACGCCGTCCATATCCAAGATGAAGTTCCGAATTGGCATAGCTCTCGCACTCGGCAAGAGTGAACGGGAAAAGCTTAATCCGTGTGCGTACCCTGTTATAAAGCCCACCCTTGTTGCGAATGATGTTTTTTACAATCCAAGACGTAGCCGAACCGCAGACAACAAGGACAATATCCTTTCTGAATGACGCCCATCCGTTCCAAAACGCCTCCAATGCAGAAATAAATCCAGAACGGGGCGTATCAAGCCATGGTACTTCATCAAGAAAAACAACCTTTCTTTCCGACTTGTCACCATCCAGAAAACGTTCCAGTTCAAAGAAAGCCTCCAACCAATCCTTTATGCGCGGACAGTCGTAATATCCTTGCTGCCGAAGAGAAAGCCGGAAGTGTTCAAGTTGTCTCTTTGTTCCGCCTTCCTTCAATCCCGTATGATGAAAAGCAAACCGATTATCGAACGTTTCGGTAATCAAATACGTCTTACCTATACGCCGCCGTCCATAAACAGCAACAAATTCAGATTGCTTAGACTCGTAAGCGTCTTTAAGTTGCTGAATCTCATGTTTTCTGCCAATCATCTTTTCTCTCCTTGTTTTATTTTCGCCCAAAGTATATCATATTTCAGGACTTTGGGCAAGTATAGACACAAACTGATGTTATTATCGCCCAAAGTGCCTTCTTGCATCTGTGCGGAATCATATCATATTAAGGCAGATTCCGCAAGAATTAGCACCTAAATCAATATTATTGTACTTAGGTGCTAATCTCATGGCGAGAGTATTTTAGCACCTAACTATGTAAATGGCACTTAGGTGCTAAAATATTTGTCTCTGAAATTTAGCACCTAATTCCAAAATCCCGAATTAGGTGCGCATTTTCGTGTCACGAAAACGTCAAACACGTCTTGATCCGTCATATTCATCCTTCACGGCGAAAGGGACTGTCCCCTGTACTGAAACAATCATCCAATCAGCGATTTTGCGTCCACCACGAAATCGAAATACCTATCGGCCTCGACGGACGGCGAAAGGCTCCCGTCATACACAAGTGTCGTTCGAACCGAAAGATTTCTGAAAATAGGGCATTACCGCAGCAGACGCCACTTCGTAGCCATAAGACACGGCGGTTCGCCCGGATTCTCCTTCTGGTAGTAAACCGAAAGCAGCGTGCCGTCGTCGTTCTCCACGGTTGACGGATAGCCCATGTCGAAATGCGGCCCCTTTGAAAGGAATATCTCGTTCACCACATCCCACGTGCGCCCCTGGTCGTCAGAGACCGTCACCATCTCGTGCAGCGTGTCGCGCCGCACGTAGGTGCAGAGTAGCTTGCCGCTCCGCGTCTTGAGGAAATGCGGCGGATAGCCGTGGATGGGCGTTTCCGACATCGCGCTCCACGTGCGGCCGCCGTCCGTGGACACCACCTGCGTCATGCACGGTATGGACACGGTACGGCAGAACACGATGAGCCGCCCGTCATCCGTCTCCACGATATACGGTTCGAGCGCGGAATCCTTTGCGCTGAACGGCGGCTGCGGCCGGATCTTGGCGAGGACGTGCCAGCTGCGCCCGCAATCGGTGGACTCTTCGATCAAGAGGCAGTATTCCGGGTCGGGACAGTGCTTGCGGTTCCACACGTCCGCACGCCGCCAGGCCGCCCCCGCGATGAGGACGCGCCCGTCCTTGAGCTGCACCGCACCATGCGGCGACGACGACTGGTGCGGCACGGGCGCCTCCCACGTTTTGCCGCCGTCCGTGGAGCGGCGCGTCCAGAAGCCGCGCGCCTCGTCCACCATCGCGCGCGGCAACTTCGCGTAGGCCTTCCGGTAGTTGCCCGAAAAGCAGGTGCTGGAGAACCAGACGGCCAGCAGATCGCCGTTCGCCAGCTCCGTAATGCCGGAGTCGCGATCGTCGATGATCGAATTGTGGAATACCTCCGGCCGCTGCGTCCAGGTCTCGCCGCCGTCAAAGGAGCGTATGAGCTCCTCGCGTCCGTAGGGGCACACATGGTCCTCGCGGTTCCCCGAATAGCTCGCGATCAGCTCGCCGCTCCGCCGCCGCATCACGGTCGGCCAGCCGATGTATTCCGCCTTGCGTATCGGATGCGTCCAGATGATCTCTGCGCGACTCTGCATACGCTTGACGCCACATATCGTCTCGGCCCTTGACGCGGCGATCCGCACGGGGGCAGGCTCGCCCCACCTCGCGACCGTGAGCACCGGGCGCTTCGGATCGGTGAAGTCGATGTCCAGGTCCAGCCGCCCCGCCGCCATGGTGAAATAGATGCGGGCCCGGTACGACTGCGGCGTCTGCCAGCCGCCGGTTGCGGACACGTTGAATTTCCCGGCCAGCGCGAGCGGCCCGGCCAGCGTATCGGAGAATGCGTGCGTCTCACGCGAACGCGCCACCGCCGCCCGCAGCTCGTACGTCTCCAGGCCCCTCTTCCCGAGCAGCTCCAGCCGATGGCCTTTGGATGTCCGCAGGAGGCGGAACTGCCTGAATCCATAGCGGTTCTCCGCGAGGTCGTATGTGCCCGACGGCTCGGCGGCCGGCTGTGCGCGGTCGCGCACCTCCTCGAGCGACAGGCCCTTGCAGAGCGCGGCGAGGCGTTCCGCCGCCGCATCGTTGGGCGGCAACGGCACGGCGGAGAGGTTGGGCAGGAGCATCGTCTCCGTCAGGGAAAGGATGCGCCCGGCGTCCGCAGTGTCCGCGCTGACGGCCAGCACCGCATCGGCGCACGGGACTATCGCCAGCAGCTGCCCGCGTTCGCCGTGCGACGCCATGATGCCGTCCGGCCGGCCCGTGAAGCGGCAATGGCCCCTGTCCCAATCTGCGTCCCAGAGGCGCGTTCCAAACCATTCGCCGTTCCAGAGGTGGAGCTGCCCCAGCAGCGCCATGCTGCGCACGGACGTGGCGCGGCCGAACCCGTCGGCGGCGGAGTCTCCGCACTCCCAGTTGAAGGACGGGGCGATATGCGTGGAGAACGTGCGTGCGAGCGTGGTGTTCACGGAGCCGCCCCAGCTTCTCTCCTTCGCGAACTTCAGGATGGCCGCCGCCTCGGACCAGGCGGCGGCGGGGGCCTTCACGGTCAGCGCGTCGCGCAGGGCGCCCTGCGCGGGGCCCAGCTCCTTGGCGTCAAGCCGCCTCTTGCCGATGAAGCCGGCAAGTACCGTGCCGGAAAGCCCGTAGAGCGCATGTCGCTCGCCATGGTACGGCGCCCAATGTCCTTCCGCCACAAGGCGTCCGTGGCGGAGGAGGACGAAACCGTGCATCAGCTTCACCTGCGCATCGAGCGCCTTCACCCACGCCTCGACGCATGCGGAATCGATTCCCTGCGCCTCGGGCACCGAGGCGGGCAGGTAGCCGCCGACCTTCGCCGCCGGTGGTTCCGGCCAGTTCGCCCACTCAAGCGTGCCGGGCTTCGCGGCGTCTGCCGCGCATGCGGCCGCGACAGCCACGGCAAATGAAAGTGCCTTCATCATCACCCCCTGCTACTTGAAGTGTATCACCATGCAGCCGACCGGTGGCTTGCGCACCAGCCGGTACGTGCCGGGTTCCAGCCGGGTCATCGTGAACGTCACGCCGGCCGCCGTCTTGACGCACTCGTTCGTGCACGGCTCGAAGGCCTCCGCGCCAGACGCCTTGAGGTAGAGCTGGTAGCGCCTGTTTTCCTGGCCCGCCATCGCAACCGAAAAGTCGAACACGCCGCCACGCGCGGGATTCGACGATGACACGAACCACGTCCGCCCCAGCGACTGCGTACGTGTGCTCCGCCACGGCGCAAACGAGACCGCGCCGCCGTCATGCCCCAGCACGGCGATGGGAGAATTCGCATCCGACGCCGACGGAGCGGTCTTGAACGTGAACGAGAGCGTGCCGTCGCTCCAGGCGACGGGCGGATTCGCCTCCGGCGTGCCGCGATAGCTCGAGATGCCGATCAGCCCGTAATCCTCCTGGTGCGCCGCGAGGGCGGCCGCGTCATACGATCCCGCCGTCGCCACGTCTATGCCATAGCGGACGGAAAGCTCAAGTTCCACATCCGCGAACTCACGCGCGGTGAGCGGATGGTTGTAGATGCGCAGCTCCGCCACCTCGCCGTAAAAGCCATACCGATTCATTGTCACATTGAACTCGCCGATGCTCAGCACGCCGACATATGGCGAGATGGGCGATGACGCACGCTTCATGTCGCCGCTCTGGCTTGAAGCGACGGTCCGCGCCGAATTGTAGGCGGGATAGGCCGCGACCGCCAGGATCTGGGCGGCGTTCGTGCGCACCATGTCTATGCTGGAGCCGGCGTTGGCGGCGTAGAAATAGCCCCGCACGGGCCTGTTCGGCGTCCATGTCGTCGCCGACTGCAGGCCGAACCGCTGAGACGCCGTCTGGGAGGAATCGTGGCTCCAGATTCCGAACGGACACATGGTCGCATCCGCATGATCCGGATCAAACCTGCAGACGAGAAAATACGCACCGCCGCTGGCAGACGAGATTCCCAGGTCCACCTCGTCCGACGTACGCAAGTAGTCGGAGTTGGCGAATCTCAGCGTCGGTTTCGCGCCAATGCCGTTTTCGACAACGACGAGATCCGGCGTTTCGCCCGTTGATTCGTTCGCGGACGAGAGGTCGAAGTCCGATCCCAGAAAGCCGCCGTTCGTCCAGCCCGTCACCATTCCGGATCCGTTCAGCGTGACGCCACGATCCGCACGATACCACACGGCTACGGCTTCGGCCACGAAGTCGTCCGGCGTGCAAGCACGGTAGCGTCCGTTTTCCCAGCCCGCCGGCAGCGAGAAGCGCACCGTCCCGTTCTGCACCGTCTTTTCGGCAGACACCTTCACCCACCTGGAATCGCCCTTGCGGTACAAGTCAATTCCGTCCGCCGCCGTAAACTCTTCGCCGGCGAAAGTCAGCTCCAGCGGCAACGCCCGTGCACCGGATGCGCCGACGACGCACCACGCGCGCATCCTGCCCGTGCGTCCGTCATGCGCCGCATACAGGAGCGAATTGACGTTCGCTGCCGGTGCATCCGCAAAGGCGACCGTAAGTGCGCCGCTCGTTGCGCTCGTTTCAGCCGTCGCCGCCTTCCCCCATTTATAGGCATCGCCGATGGCGATGGGGCTGTTGGTGCATCCGCCGATGTCGGCCGCCGCTATGGAGAACTCGCCTTCCGACGCCAGCGGTATCGAATAGCGGGCCGCCATCTCGCCCTCGATCTTGAACCGCGCAGCCGCCGTGAGAGGCGTCAGGTAGATGCGCACCTCGGCGATAAGCCCCTCGAACGGCTTGTCCCATGTGAGCGTGGAATTGAAATCCCCCACGACAAGCTTGCCGGCTCCGGAGCGTGAACTCCAGGCGTTGACCTGCGAATACTCCTGGCCGCGGAACCAGGACCGGATGCCCATTGTGGAGCTGCCAGACGTATGCTTGTACGTACCGCATGAAATGATGCACGGATCGCCATTGAACTTCCAGCTGGATTGGATGTAACCCGACTGACCGTAGAAATACGTCAGCACTTGGCCGCTGTTGTTCTGGAAGCAGCCGAACCGGTCGGAACTGCCCGTTCCGTGCCCGAACACCGACATGTTGTTGGCGCCATTGCCGACCTTGGCGCTCTTGAAGGCGACAAACCATGCGCCGCCTTCGCTGATGGTGCCGACGGAGACGGATGAATCGGTCGTAAGGATGTCGTGCCCGTTGAAATCCAACGCCGGCGCACCGCCCATGGCGTTCACGACGAACGTGACGCCGGGCGCGGCGGTGTTGGTGTTGGCGGCGAGGTCGGCGGCGCTACCCGCAGACCCCTGATTGATCCAGGCGGTCACCTTGCCCTGAGCGTTGGTCGTCACACCCATGTCGGCGCGATACCATACGACCGGCTCCGAAGCCGTCACATCTGCCGCCACAGCAACGACAAACAGCAGGGCTTTAGCCTTCTTTGCGACACGTGTCAATTTCATGTTGTACTTCCTTCCCTTTCAGATTGATTTCATCGTCCATGCGAGCAACACCATCTAGATGCCATGGTCATACGCGGCAATCTCCATCTTGACTATCCCCAGCCGCGCGAAGCGCACGAGCATGGCACGTTCCTGCGCTTTCGCGAGCGGCGCGTATGGGGCGCGACAGAAGCCACAATCGATGCCGACGCCCTTCATCAGCACCTTGAACGCGCTCCAGTTGTCGGCAAACGAATCCACCACGAGATCGACAAGCCGGTTGGCCTGAGTCTGCCACTTCGCCGCCGCGCGGAAATCGTTCTTCGCGCAAAGTTCGCAGATCTGCGCGAAGTGGCGCGGGATGATGTTGTAGTTAAGCCCGATGCCACCGGCGAACGTGTCGTCCATCGCCAATGCCGATATGAGCAGCTCGTCGCGGCCGGCGAAGAAGATCGCCTCCTTGTCCAGATTCCGCACCAGACGCTGCACGGCATAGAAGTCGCTGCCCGTGTATTTCATGCCCTTGACGTTCTTGAGGTCGAAGAACCGGATGTCGCGATCCGGCACGAGCGTGCAGTTGAAGGAATAGACCAGAAACGGAAGATCCGTCGCTTCGCTGATGGCCTTGTAGTGGCGCATCGCGGACGGGAAGTTCTGCCCGAAATAGACCGGCGCCACGGACGATATCCAATCGACGCCCGCATCCGCCGCCGCCTTTGCAAGCGCCACCGCGTCGTCCGTGCGAACGCAACCGACCTGCGCGATCAGCTTGCAGCGCCCTTTCGCCGCCTTCACGGCCCGCCGATACACGCGCACGCGCTCTTCGTTCGTAAGCAGCATCCCCTCCCCCGTCGAACCGGTAAGATAGAAGCCCTTCAAACCTCCCTTGATGCCGTATTCGATCAGCTGGTCTATGGCCTCCTCGTTGAGCGCGCCTTTCTTGTCAAATGGGGTGAACATGGCCGCAAACGCGCCGACCATCCCCTTGAATTCATGTTCTGTGAAATGTGTCTTCATCGATTATCTATCCTGACCTTTGGCGCGATTATTATAGCATACATCCAACCATCGTAATGTAATAATAATAAATATGTTATCCACAAACATTGCCGCGCCTGCCCTCCGGTCCGGGAATCGATAGAAACGGTATTTACCGGTCTTGCGATTAGGAGGTGTGACGGAAAGGAAATATGGTATAATAGATGCCTGTTCCGCCGGAGTCTCATTCGGATCATGATGTACGCGCCGGCCGCCGGCGGAATGCCAAGACAGAAAATGCGAGGATACATAAAACTTTGCGCTATTTTAGCGTACTTAATGCCGATGATCGGCTGCGACGACGGTTCGCGGCACGAGGATGCCGTCAATGTCCGTACGGACGGAGCCCTCGTGCTGGCGATCACCGTCGACTCGCCGCCGTACACGTACTCAGACGAGAACGGGGAATTCCACGGCATGGATGTCGACATCGCGAGGACCGCCGCCAAGAAGATGGGGCGCAAGCTTGATATCCGCGCAGTCAATCTGGAGGAACTGATCCCCCTGGTGAAGTCCGGCGCGGTCGACATGGCTGGTTCAGGCCTTGCGATCACGGCAAGCCGTCTGCGTAGCGTCGACTTCTCGATTCCATACGCCGAGGATGGCGGGGCGTTCCTGTACCGCGCCGGCGAACGCATGCCGACGATAATACTTGCGGAATCCATGCGCGTGGCGACGATTGAATCCATGACGCACGACTTCTATCTCACGCGGCATGGCGTAGACCCCGTGCGCTACCGTTTCGTCGAGGAGGCCATCAAGGACGTCGAGACCGGGAAGGTCGACACCATGTACTACGGCAGGTCGTCGCTCATGCGGGCGGCGGAGCGGTCAAAGGGCCGTCTCGCCGTCACCCCGCTTGTGACGCGCGAGCACTTCGGTATCGCGGTGCGCAAGGGGTACGCCGATCTCAAGGCCGCGCTTGACGCCGCCATAGCGGAAAGGACGGCAAGATGACGGCGCACCGCAAGCTCGTGCTTCGGCTGGTAGGCGCGGTCGCCGCCGCGTTCGTGCTGTCGATGGCGTTCACGTGGATCCTGCACGACCACATGACCTCGCACGAGGCATACGCGCTCATCGACAGCGCCTTCCGGGACGTGGAGGCGTCGATCCGCGAGAGGGTGAACAGCAGAATGATCCGACAGGCCATGGTCGTGCGCGACAGACTCAATGAAATGCAAACCATGGCATGGTGGAACGACCCAGACGAAAGCTGCAAACATCTTCGGGCCCTTGCGGACGAGCTGCAGGTGGACGAGATATGCGTGGCGAACGCCGCCGGACTGCTGACGCACAGCGTACGGCGCGAGGAAGTCGGCGCGCTCAACTTCTGCAAGACGGAAGGTCAGGCCAGGGAGTTCGCGGCCCTGCTCGACAAGCATACGGAAATCACGCAGCCGCTCATGCCGAATTCGTTACACGGAGACATGGTGAAGTACGTCGGCGTGTGGATGCCGAGCGGTGGATTCGTTCAGGTGGGCGCGCGTGCCGCGAAGCTGCGCCGCCTTTCACGCACGGCGATCACCGGCATATCCCACAACTGGCACGTCAGCGGAGACGACGGATATATCGTCATAACAACAGCACTGGGCACGGTGATCTCGCATTCCGATCCGGCTTTCGAAGGTTCGCAGTGGACGGATCCGCAGGACGACGAGTTTTACTGGGAGAAGCGGGACATAGAAGGTTTCTCGGTGTATGTGATGGTACCGAAGAAGATGGCCGTGGTCGAGCGCCGGGTACTGGTGGCGACCTCCGCGTTCCTTAACGGGATGGCGCTCGTGCTGGCGGCTTTTCTAGTGGGCATCGTGATCGCGTCATACGTCCGCTCGCAGCTGAGGGTACAGCGGGAAAAGGAAATGGCGATGGCGGCGATGATACAGGAAAGCGCCATCCCCCGCGTATTCCCGCCTTTCCCCGGCGAACCCCGCGTAGACTTCTTCGCGGACATGAAGACGGCCAAGGACGTCGGCGGTGACTTCTACGATTTCTACTTCTCCGGACCGAGGAAGATCACGTTCCTTGTGGCGGACGTAAGCGGCAAGGGTGTCCCGGCCGCGCTTTTCATGATGCGCGCCAAGGCGACGATCAAGGGCATCGCGCAGACCGGCAAGCCGGTGGCCGAGGTCGTCGAGGAGGCGAACGACACCTTGTGCCAGGATAACGGTGCGAACATGTTTGTGACAACGTGGATCGGCGAGATAAACCTCGACACGGGCGTGGTTTCATACGTGAACGCGGGGCACAATCCTCCGCTTCTGCTGCACGCCTCTGGAAACGCACCCGAATACATTCGTACCCCTGCCGCCGTCGTACTTGGCGCGATGGAGGGCATGAAGTACCGTTCGCAGGAATTGCGGCTCGAACCTGGCGATTCACTCTATCTCTACACGGACGGCATAATCGAGCAGCCGGACGGTCAAGGCGAACTGTTCGGGGAGAAACGTCTAGCCCAGGTGGTGGCCGGATGCGCCGAATCCTGCCGGAGGCAGACCGAGCGGAAGACCTCGCCGATTCTCGAGGCCGTCGTCGCGAAAGTCCTCGCCCACGGCGGTGAAGCCGAGCAGGCCGACGACTGCACGCAGCTGGTGGTGCGCTACAACGGGGAGGATGGCCGGTGAAGGGCAATTTCGGGGTAATGAAATTCCGCAGCCTGCTCGTCGTGGCCTCCATGGCCATGCTGATCGAGTATCTGATGGGGCTGTCCGACAACGTGATCGCCGGCAACATTCTTGGCGAGACGGCCCTGTCTGGACTGAATCTGCTGCAGTCGCCGATGAACCTGGTCTCGTTCCTGTCCTTCCTGATCGGAACAGGTACGGCGATATGCTTCTCGCTAGAGACGGGCCGTTTCGACAGGAAGCGTGCGACGGAGATGTTCTCCCAAGGGTTGTGGAGCGCGCTGATACTGGGCGGCCTGATGATACCGACTTTCATTTTCGGCCGCGATGCATTCCTCGGTATGTTCGGTGCGGGCGAAAAGGTGCTGGGGTACGCCGTTCCCTACTGGAACTGGTTCGTTCCGTGCGTGCTGCTCGAGCCCATGGCGGTCCTGATGGCAAGCGTCGTCTACGCCGATGGCGACGCGCGCCTCTGCTTCTGGGCGTATATGACGCAGCTGGGCTGCAATTTCGGGGTGTCGTTCATCCTCTGCCAACATTTCGGCATGGCCGGATGCGCCATGGGCACGGTGGCGGGGAACGCCGCGTCGATAGCGATCCTCTCCTGCCACTTCCTGCGCAGGATCAACACTTTGCGCATCGTGCCGCACTTCTCGTTCCGCGACCTGTCGCGCATATGCAGAAGTTCGTTCGGGGACGCCAGCGTACGCCTTTGCTGGGCGGGGTTGTTCGTCCTGCTCAACGCCTTCGTCATCGCGCATTTCGGAGAAAAGACGCTGCCAGTCCTGACGGCGGTCATCACGGTGATCGGATTCTCCGAGGCGTTCAACGGCGTGTCCAACGCCGTCCAGCCGATAGTGGGCGTGTACGTTGGCGAGAAAAACGTGGTGGGCGTACGCGCCGTGATGCGCGCCGCCGAATTCGTTGCGCTCATGGAGGGGCTGGCGGTGGCCGTGATACTGATGGTCTTCCCGGAACTTGTCGTGATGATGGTCGGCATAGACGATCCCGAGACCGTGGCGGCGGCCCGCACTGCGATACGGCTCGTGTCCCTGGGTGTCGTGTTCACGGCAGCCGTGAACCTCTTCAATTCGTACTATCTGTTCATCGAGCGCGAAGCGCTCGCCTGTAGTCTGACGATTCTCGCGAACTTCGTCGCGCCGGTCGCGCTGTATACGGCAATGGGGCTGGCCTTCGGCGCGAACGGCGTGTGGCTGGCCCTCGGGCTGGCGCCCGTGCTGACCGTCGTGACGTTCGGCGGGTATCTTCTCGTGAAATACGGGCGGGCGATGTTCCCGCTGCTTCTCGTCAAGGGACGGGAGGCAAAGCTCCACATCTACGACCTAGTGCTGGAAGATCGGCAGATCGTCGCCACGTCCGCATCCGTCGCAGATACGCTGCGCAGGGTCCGCGCCCCCGATTCCGTCGTCATGCGCACTTCGCTGATGGTTGAAGAGGTGTTCATGGCTGTGAAGGAGCGCAATGCTGGCAGTACTGTGCACGGCGAAGTCACGCTCGACCTCAACGACGCGGCGGTGACGCTCATCCTCCGCGACGACGGGGAGGTGTTCGACATAACCGACGCCGACGCGCAGATCACGTCGCTCAGGACCTATCTTGTCGCATCGGTAATGGAAACGCAGCCGAGCAAACTGAATTTAACGACGACCGGATACAACCGGAACGTGTTCAAGTTCAACAACGGGTAAGAAAATGAAGATAACACTGAAAAACGAAGAATCGTCTATCACGATATCGCCTGAAGGCCGCATAGATACGGTGACCTCGCCGGAATTCGAAGACGCCGTGTCCAAGGTTCCGCAAGGCGCCACCTCGCTCAAGTTCGACTTCGCGAAAGTGGAATATATATCGTCTGCCGGATTGCGCGTGCTGCTTGTGGCCCAGAAGATGATGAACAAGGCCGGCGCCGAAATGACCATCGCCAACGCCATTCCCCCGGTGAGGGAGGTGTTCGAGATAACCGGGTTCACGAACATCTTCACCCTCGTGTAGGGCGAACCCCTGCCGCCTCGTCATAGATGTCCATTCAAAATCGGAAGCACCGGCAGCCATCCATTGTTTCCGATGATGTTCAGGATGCCGATCTGGAGTCCGCCATCCATCGTATCGGCAAAGTTGACAAGCCCGATCTGGCATCCGCGCACGTCTCCGTACGCGACATTGACGCCGAAGATGAAATAGCATCCGCATTGAACGCCGTCTGTGTTCTCTGCGCAGTTGAATAACCCATCCTGCAGGCCGGCAAACGCACCGCTGGTGACGTTCACAAAACCATCCTGCAATCCGCAGAAAGTCTCGGCATAGTTCACCGCACCTATCTGTATGCCAATGGAACGGTACGACCATATGGTGCTATCATCGCAGCTCCAGTTCACCAGCCCCACCTGACCGCCATGAAGACGTCCGCCCGCGATATTGACGCCACCAAGGCCGACACCCGTGAACGGCCCCGCCGCACGCTGGGCCACGCCGATGTCGAATCCTGTGAATTCCCGGCAGTCGCCATATATCAACGAGATGCGCAATCCCTTCACGTCATAGCTGCGCGACGGCACCTGCGCAGGAGTGACCAACGACACCATTACAGGCGTCATATCCGCGAACGCTACGCCAACCGCAAGGGCACACACCCCTATTACGATGTTCTTGGGTTCCATCTTTTCTATTGCAGGCCAACGTAAAGTTCCCGCATCTTGCGGAGCTTCCATTCTATCTGCGCACGGCCGCCCGTATAGCCGCTGGATGTCAGATAGCCCAGGCGGGAATCCGTATCGACCACTCCGAGCGCGGCCTTGGCGTTCGCGTATTCTTCACGGGCCAGGCGTTCCACCTCCGCCCGGTCACCCTTCTGGAACGCCATGCGCCCCTTCTTGAGATGCAGCGTCGTAAGACAAGCCCGCATCAGGTATTCGCCAAGTGCGGCCTGGCGCACGGCTTCGTCACGACGGCCTTCCGGCAGCGAAGATGCGATCTCGCGGAATATCGCAGCCCCTTTCCCGTAATCGGAAACCTGACTCTCGAAAAGCTCGATCTCCTTCAGGTCGCGCTCTTCCTTGAGCGAAACCGCGACAGTTCCCAGGCCTCCAATCGGCTTGAGGAAATCAAAATGACAGATCGCGAATATCTTTCCGGGCTCAAGAGGGAAATCGCTTGGCGGATTCCAACCCTTCTGAAGGTTTTCGCCGTAGAAGTTGAACGGGTATGCCGGCCCTATGCGGCACGGGCCATACTGGTTTTCGTCAGTAGGAACGTAGTCCTCGGCAGCGCGGCTCCAAAGCCGCCACGCCTCCAGCGCCTTCTCCACATTCTCGGCGCCGAAGTCACGCCTGGCGATCGCGCGGATGTGCGCCTCGAAGTCCATGCCGCCTTCCCAGATGCATTCCTTCTCCAGCTCGGCGATGAACGACGGATACCAGCCGTACTCGTGGTTCTCCCTGAGTCCCGTGAGATTCCAGCGCTTGTGCGCATCCTTGAGCGCTTCCCATTTCTTGCGCCACTGCCAGGGCGCGGGCTGGTATGGCACGTTGCCGAAGTCCCAGGTGAGTCCGCCCGAATTGCAGTTGCTCCACAGCTCGATTCCCGCGGCCTTGGCCTGCGCGGCCTCCGTGCGGAAGTACTTGCCGGGACCTACGAACGAAAGCGAATAGTCTGCAACAGGCGAGACCAGCCCGTTGCGCTTGACGTGTTTCTCGAACATCTCGAAGGTCGGTATGAGCGTGATGTCCTTCGGGAACGCCGCTATCAGGTCGGCACGCGCCTTTTCATCTTGAAAGCCCCAGTTGTAGGTGGAGAAGATGAAGCGACAGTTGGGATTATGACGATTGATGATCGGTTTTACCTTCTTCACCCAATCTGCCCAGTCGTAACATGGGAACCAGCCGGGGTATGGCTTGCCGGCATCCGACGGTTTTCTCGCCCGATGGTTGCCGCCATTGGAACGCTTGTCCTTGGACGGAAACTCGTTCACCTCGCCGACGAACGATATCCCGCAAGCGCCCTGATAGAACTTGGCGAGGCGTCCGTACGCATCCTCGTACATGGCTTCGGCCTTCGGATCGTCAGGGTGTATGTAGGCGCGGTTGCGCGGCGAAAGCTTTACGTCCAGTCCATATTGAGCAGCTCTTTTTATCAGGTCGTTCACATCCTGCTTTTCGCCCTGCGAAATGACATCGTATCCGCCAAGCCACACTTCGATGCTGGTGTAGCCGTAATGCGCGATCTGGTTGAGGTGGGCGTCAGGGAAGATGTCGTTGCCGTAGCCGGAGAACGTCAGGCGATGGTTGAAATACGGCGAACGGCGTTCCTTGCCGTGCTTCAAGAAAGGTCCTCTCCGAAGGTTCATCATGTCTTCCAGATGGTAGAGCGCCTGCGCGGCCATGCGGTCGTCGGTGGCGACGATACGTACGCCGTCCGCGCCAGTCTCGACCGTATAACCTTGCTTCGCGGCGGCGGATAGCGTCAGCTCCACGGCGGCGGAGAGTCCGGGTCTCGGTTCTTCCGCCGCACTGCGCACGCTCGCATTCACGTCCATGGACACGAGCAGATAGTCGCGGAAATCCTCTGCCGCCCTGCGCACCAACGCAGGAGCATCGGCGGGCACTACTATCTGCGCACCGTTCTGGAATTCGAATTCGCCCTCCTCTACCTTCTGCGAGAAATCCCGCCGGTCCTGGCGATGAACCGTCACCAACCGTTGCCGGAAGGCATACGGCGTTTCCGCATTTGAAAGAACCGTTGCGGCACATGCCGCCATTAATACCATGATTTTCATTTTTCTCCTTCTATTTCTATTTTGCGCCAAGAGTCATTGCCACGGAACTAGCGTCATCTCCGAAGTAGAACAGATGGCTTGTATGCAGCGGCGCGTCGAACGAAAACGAGTCCACGCCACGCGCGACCGTGCGTCTGGCGAAAACATCATAGACGTCGCTCTTCTTCGGCAGACGCACCGTCTTGCGTCCGCCAAAGCGCGCATGGAGCGTAAAGAAGCAATCGCTCGCCTCCATGGGATCGGTGCTGTCGGAATAGATGAACACCCCCGCCTCGGCGGCAAGGCGCCGCAAGAACGGCAGTTCGACTCGATGCGATCCGCTAAACACCGTACGCGCGGCATCCGTCCTGACTGCCGCAAGCCCCGGTTGTCCATTGGCATAGACGCCGAACACTTCGTCCGGATGCGCGAGATAGAACACCGGAGCGATCGGATTTTGCGTCGCGCCGGCAAGGGTTCCGTCTTTCATCCGTACGCCCGGATCAATGGCTCCCTCGACACGTCCGAAATCGGCCCCCGTAAGCGCCTTCATGTTGGCAAGGGAGTTGCCGTCACGCGAAACATAGCCAGGCGCGCCGGTCCACAGTATCGTACATGGACGCTTGCGCACGGCGGCCATCGTCTTGATGAGCGCCGGCGTCGGCTTTGAGCAGCAACCGAATACATAAAGCTTATAGTCGCCCGGATTGTCCGCCAAGTCTTCGGCCAAAAGATAGTCCACGGGAGCCCCAATGCGCGAAAGGCGCGTATAGATCAGCCTATACGGTTCACAGGCCAAAGGAACGCCAGGCGTATCGTCACCGCGTTCGACAGTGCCGTCCGGACGATAGGACTGCCACCCCTCGGCATAGCGGTCTGCGGGCACCTTCAGCACAGGTTGCGCCTTGATGGATTCTTCGCTCACGACGTATGCGATTTCGGCATGACGGCCGCTGTTGCGCGCCAGCGCATGTTCGGCCACACGGCGCAGTTCGGCGGCATCGTGCGCAAATGCAGGGAAGTCGAAATCCGCCCCGCCGCAGAGCGCATACGTGTAGAACGGCTGGCAGCGACAGAGCGCGATTCCCATGTCGCGCCGCAAGACGGCTACCGATTGCCCCTCCGTCAGCAGCTGGGTGCGCCTGGACGTCATATTGTGCGTACGCGTATCGTTCTCTATCACGCTTACGATGCCATGGTCCGTGAAGGACTTGAACGGTTTCATGTCACCGCAAGTGCCGCCCAGGCGGCGGATCGGGTACGCCTGCGGACTCATCACGAAATCCACCGGTTGCGCATCCATGAATCGCTTGGTCGCGTAGTGCGCGCGCATCTGGCTTGCACCGTTGTCGTTGAGCGTCATCACATATCC
>JAEEGL010419400.1_pt1 | contig 16885 bp, 8 predicted proteins | sample 9134231 | NCBI WGS metagenome assembly JAEEGL01 (sample SAMN16246548, study PRJNA631951) | gut metagenome | biome: gut microbiome; feature: rumen; material: fiber-attached | host: Bos | place: Iran: Karaj | collected 2018-10
AGCAAGTACACTGATTCGGTCATCAGTTTTTCGAGGATGCGGTAGAGCAGGATGTCGGAGTTGCGGAAGTTCATTTCCTCGCCGTTTTGGATGCGCTCCTCGTATTCCTCAAAGAGTTGCGACACGCCCCAAGGACTTTTCTCTATGGAGATGATGTATTCCTTGCCCCAGAAAATCTTCACCTCCTTGATTTTCACGAACTTGTTCTGACGGTCGAAGTTGGGGAAATGCAGGATAAGGAAATAATAGTCGTCGTAAATGTCGATTTTCGGGCGTTGGTTGACGGACTTGCAGTCTTCGATGTCCAAAGGGTGGAAATGGAATCGGTCTTTCAGGAATTCAAAGTCTTCCTCTGATGGGTTGTTGAGATGACGCCAAGTCAAGTTCCCGATTTTCAGGCTGTTAATCATAATGCCTTCCCCCTTTCTTTAAAGTGAATACTCAGTTTACATCGGCGCAATAGTTTTTTCGCGCCGCGAAAATAAGGTTTTTTTCTGAAAGAACGGAAACAAATCTTGCAGAAATCGGAAAATAATAAGGGTTCGGTCATTGTTTTGCCGACCGAACCCTTTGGAAATGGTTGTGTTTGTGGTTTACTTGACGACCTCTTTTTGCACCTTCACGTCGTTGCCGCTGATAAGGCGGATCAAGTAAACGCCAGGAGCGGCATTGATGCTCATGCTATAGCTGCCTTCAATCTGCTCGCTCTTCAGGATGCGGCCAGTCACATCAACGACTTGCACGATGGCCTTGCCGTCGTTGTTGATGACCCAGTTGCCATTGCTGAAGAAGACGAAACTTTCATCAGTGGCGTTGCCCGTGGCAAACACCAACTTGAAGCGGGTAGCATAGTCTGTTGTCTTGGCATCGAAGGAGTAGCTGGGGGTTTCAAGCAAGTCGACATCAACACCCGTCAGGTTGTCGATGAGGTGGAGATAGCTGAAACTGACTTCCTCGTTGCTGAAGCTGAGGGTATAAGTGCCATTTTTGGCAGCCTTGAAGTTGACCGGCATCTCGCCCATGTCGCTGTTGACAGAAACCACGGCATAGTCCTTATTGTCCTGCGGGATATAGACCTTGGTGTTGTTTTCATTGAGCATGAACTTGGGCAAGGTGCTTTCTTCACCGAAACGGATAATGGCACGGTCGATGGCAGCACCACGGTTGCTGGTGATGTTCATCACAAGTGAAGCACTCTTATCAGGTTCTTCGGTGCTGAAGGTCATCATTTCGCCATCGGTTTCGGCAACAACGAAAACACCTTCCATAGCTTCGACACTGTTGCCCGAAACGGCAATCACTTCTGAACCCTCATCATTTAAGGTATAATACGGCTTAGTGATGAAAGCGGTCTGAGCGAAGGGATTGCCCACCAGATTCCAACCTGCGAAACGGGCGTTTGCATCATAATCCAAAGAAATCTCGCCATTGCCATCGTATGGGAAACCAGTGAAAGTCAGTGTGACATCCTCACTGTTGGCATAAAGGTAGCCTTTCCCAGGAAGGAGGTTGTAGTTGCCGTTGTCACCCTCATAGTTGATCCATTCCAAAGCTGGAGATTGATCGAAATAATAGAGGTCATGATCATTTGAAAGCATGTTGGTCACATTTGCAGGTTTCACCTCTCCAATGGGAGACGCAAGTAGATAGTAATGGTCTTTGTTGCCTTCCGTGTAACCGACAATCTCCTTGGTGAAGGTTTGCATCGTGCCAAAGTTGATGACGAGAGGCTCGAACATGTCGCCAATGTCGCCGTCAATCCAATTGAGGGTTAAATTGCAAATGCCAGGAAATATTTCTTGGTTGGTCACATCATATAGATAGAAGTTGATGGTATCTCCTGTGGCACCGCCCACGACGATTTCCAGAATATGACTTCCGTCAACGGGTGACACCCACCATTTGTCCGAGTCGCCGAGACCACGGCACTCATCGCCGCAGAACGCTCCCACTTCCCAATTGGTGTTTTCCACAGGAACTCCATTGATTTGGATTTGCGTTTCGAGATACATGTAGTTCTCGTAATTACCAGGTGTCCAAGGGTATTCAGGGCCGTAGGTAATGGGGGGGGCCACAGTAAACTCGATGATTAATGGTTCCCATATTTCACCGTATCCATCGGCATTGGTCAGCACCGTAGTCGAGCAATTGTCATACTCGGTTTCTGTGGCATGGTCATAGAGCTTGAAAGTAACGGTTTCCCCGGCATTGTTATAGGCCACACCCAACCATGCAAAATAAACTCCCGGATAATAGGTAGGGTCGGCCTCAAAAAGAAACTCCGTAGCCCTTACCTGATCGCCGACGAAAGCGGCAATTTCAAAATCACCAGAAGCCAAGGCTTCACCATTGAGATGCACTTCTCCAATCAAGGGGAAATTGCTCTCGTAATCATGGTAATTGTAACTCCAGTGATAGTTTTGTGCTTGCATTACTCCGCAAAGGAAGAGAGCAGCGATAAAAAACATTATTCTTTTTGTCATGATGCTTTTAGTTTTTCGTGTGATATTAAGTATGCAAAATTACTATTTTTTTTATTCAATACCGTCATTATTTTGCAGAATTGAAGATTAATGTCTGCGATTCGGTTGCGTTCGACTTGTAGATGTAACCATTTCCGGGAACAAGTTGTGAAAGGGTTCCCACCCAAGAGGAGCCGTTGTAAGTGGAGAACTTGTTGTTGAAAATGATTTTGTCGCCTTGCGTGGGCGTGAAGTTGCTCATGGCTTGGTTGACACTCATGCTTTCCGTGCCAAAGAAACCAATCCAGTTGTTGCCGGGATAGATGGTGATGGAATTGTCGATTTCATCAATGGCGGGTCCCGTCAAGGTGATTTCGCAACTGCTGCTCATGTCAATTTTGTACATCTTCCCTACTTCGATTCCGAACAGGTTGCCCGACCAAATGTTGGTTGAAGCGTTATACGACAAGAATCTGCCTTCAGGCGAAATAATCTTGATGCCATTGGTGCTCAAGCTTTCCTTGAGTTGTGCCAGTAGCGTTGCGGCATCCAAATCGACATTTGGTGTCCACCAGTTCCATCCGACAGCCAAGGTCGAGGTTTGTTCATGGATGCCAGAGCCGCTGCCTTCCGTGACTTCGCCGCCGAGGGTAATGCTTTGCGTAGTGGTGCCCGAAGTGAGGGTCATGGTGCCATCGTAACTACCTTGGTTCAGTCCTGCGGCTAAACGCACATAAATCATTTGCTGCAAGCTGCCGTTTGCAGGTGTCAGGCTGAGCGTGGAAGCGTAGGTGCTACCATTGCTACTGACCTCATAACCTGTAGGCATGGCGACAGTCACATTGCCCTGCAAATTGGCACCGATGAGGGCCGCGCTCTGCGCTTCCGACGGGCCTTCACCTTCGGCATAAGCGAAATCGGAAAGTACATCGGGCGAAACGGAGAGATAACCGACTGTACTCGGCAGTTCTTTTGTAAACATCACCTGATTCTTGGTTTGCGAAAGGGTTCCCGAAGTGCTCATTGATGCCGGATTGTAATTCGTGGCATCATTGTATTTGTATATAGCGGAGTTGCTGCTACTAAAGGCATAAAACACAGGCGAATCGCCACTGCTACCCACATAGCTTCCCGTGTTGTCGTCAACGGTGAGGAGCAAGTTGCTTGTACCGTTGTACTCAAACGGGGTGTCCAAAGTGATGATTGTCCAGCCCGATGCAGCAAAAGTGACTTCACCAGAGAACACGCGGTAAGACGTGGATTGCGAAATCCAAGCAGATGTTCCGGAGAAACTGCTGTTGTTAGTGTGCGACAGATAGAGGTCGATGTTTCTTGCCGTTGACTTGGAATTGGAAACCTTGAAGGCCACCGCTGTAATGCTGCCAGCCTCGCCTATTTCGGCAGAGGTATAAATTTGCTGTGTGAGCGAATATTTGTACCATGAGTAGGTGGGAATAAAGTTTGAAGTTGAGTTGCCACTGCCAATGGTCACATCATCGATTTGCTGATCCAAGAAAACGGCGCTCACGGTGACATCGTAGGCGGGCATGGTGAAGCTATCGCCACTTACCGCGACGGTGGTGTTCACATCACCTGTCTTGTAGACTATCCAACTGTCGAAATTATAGCCCGTGTCAGGCGTGGCGGTCAGGTTGATGGTGGTGCCTTGTAGGGCGTAAACAGGGTCGGCGGTGATAGTGCCATTCATTACTGAAGCCAAAGTGACCTTCATGCCTTCCACAAAGGTTGCGCTCACCGTGACATCGCTTTCGGGCATGACGAAAGTGTTGTTGGTCACAGGGATGAGGTTGTTGTTGGCATCCCTGACCTCCCACGACGACAGGCAATAGCCCGTTTCGGGCGTGGCCGTCAGGGTGACAGTTTGGGAGCCGTAGGCCATTTCAGGCGCACTGATGCTGCCGTGTTCGGGTTGGTTGCAAGTGATGTTGTATTGCGCTCCACCAACGACGGAAATATTGCCAAGGTAAGTCACCTTGTTATAGCCAAAGACACAAAGGGTAAGGTCTTGGATTTGGCCTGGGGCTGTCAAAGTGATGTTGGCTGTGCCGTTGCTCACCGTGGCTGAACCCAAGATGTTGTGGTTGGTGTCAGTGATGGTGGCCAAAGCTCCGTTTCCGTTGGTCACATTGACCGTGTAGGTGGTAGCGGCCAAATTGATGCTGCCGGGATGGGTCACGGTCATGGCCTGTGGGGTCTTGGTGCGGAGCATCATGGTCGGGTCGCCGTAAAGAATCCAAGCTTGATAGGTTCCAACGGCAGAGGATTCCGAAGGGCTGTAATGATCGAAAATGCCCAACAAACCGTTGATGGAAGTGCCGCCCCAAGTGCGCTTGATGTTGCTGTTATAACTTTCCACCAGGATATCGATGCACTCGTCCTGTGCCCACATGGGCGGAATCCAAGGTTGGTTAATATAGGACATCAATGCACCGACGGCACCGGTAGGCGTCAGGTCGGAGCTGCTGTAAGTGGCGTGCATCCAAGCCTCGGCGAAGCAGTCGTTGTTTTGGCCGATGGTGTAGTTGCCACCGTATGAGGTCGAGGTGTTGTCGTATTTACCAACAAGGCAGGCCACCGACCAAATGAAAGGCAACTTGTTGCTGTTGGTGAGGTTGTTGACATGCGTGTTGCTGTAGCTTGCCACGCCCCACATTTGAAGGTTGCCGTGGTTGCAGTAATTGACAATGCCCACACCGCTATTAATATGGCTGCTGATGGAGGAAGCCGTTCCCGTGTAACCGTTCAAGTTCTCATAGTCTTGATACACGGTGTTGTAACCATAGTTGAGCAAGTCCGTGCGAATGTTGTCCATGTGTTGGTAGTCGTCCTCGTTGTTGTGCCCCGAGCCACCTTCTTTTCTTGAGATGCCGTCAGCATTTTGCAACCATGTGGCGGATGTGGTGAGGTCGCGCTCGTATGTGATGACACGGTTGACTTGGGTAGTCACTTGGGCAACAGTCTGGGCCGAAAAACGACCGATGAAAACATCGTTGTAGATGTCGTTGCCCACAATCTGACCGTAAGCATTGTCACCAAGGCCGCTGTAAGAAGAACCTCCACCCGAATAGGAATAACCAGGAATCTGGGCCACGTCGCCAACAAGCAGCACATGAGTCAGGTTGTTGTTGGCGTTGTATTGGTTCTGGATGTAGGTCTTGATGGCCGAGTAGGTTGAGCCTACCGTGCTGGTACCCACGATAGTAGTGTTCACGCCACGGGTTTTCTTCCAATTGACGAAGTCGGTCATCGCACTGATGAAGTTGTCATAGCAAATGATGAGCAGGACGCCTTCCTCATCAACGGGGCTGTATTTGGCCATCGAAGCCTCATAGTTGATGAAGTGACGCTGATACATGCTCTTGAAGTCGGCATCCATCTTGACCGTGTTACTCTTGCGGGTTTCCATCACGTTTTCGCCGTTGTCATCCACTTTGTACATTTCAATCGTCATGTCGTAGTAGACGCGCAGCGTTTTCGTGACGGGGTTGTAAGCGTAGGGATAAACCACCATGTTCTGTCCACGGAAATCGCGGATGATGTATGGCTCATAAAGACCTACATTGTTGGCAGGGAAGAATGCGTCCTGATTGTAGCACTCGCCGTAAGTGTAAGGCACCGTGGCGGGGTCAATCTGGCGGCTGAAGTCGCCTTTTGAGGGAGCCACTTCGATGTTCTCGAAATCCCTGTACTGGGCAAACACAATGCGGACGCTCATACGGGCGGGGTCGCCGATGATGGCGGGAATGCCTGTCATGGGTACATTGGGTTCGCCAGCTTGGGCCGTACTGATGGCCTTGGGCATGGAAATGATCTTTGCTTCGCCTCTTGGTGTGGTGACAGTCGTCGTGTAGAAACCGGGAACTTGTACGTTCACCTTGATGCTTCCCTCCGAGGAGGAAACGAGTTGTGTTTGGAATGTCTCGGGCTGGTCGCTGAGGATGCTGATCCATTCAGGCGTATTTTGCATTTGTGCAAAGGTCATGATGCTGATGGCCGAGAGCAGAAAAACTAAAAATCCTTTTTTCATCTTATTTGGAATTGATTATTACTTGTTTGTTGAACTTGGATAGGTAAAGGTTCTGACCGTTGTCGCATTCGATTTGTAAATGTAGCCCTTGCCGGATTCAAGCGTGTTGAGGGAACCTTGCCAACCATAACCTTGGTAATAGGTGGCTTTGCCATTGGCGGACTTGATGATATCCCTATCGGTTGGAGTGAAATCTCCAAAGGCTTCATTAAGGTTCAGGCTCTCGTTGCCGAGGAACCCAATCCAGTTGTTTCCCGAATAAAGGCTAATGGGATAATCGCTTGGATTGATCATTTCTCCATTGAGCGTAATGGTGCAAGCTTCGCTGGTCCTAATCTTGTACATCTTGCCCAATTCTATGCTTTGGAGGTTGCCCGACCAAGTGCCGCTGTTGGCATTGTAGGTGGCAAACTTGCCGTCTTGTGCCGCAATTCTCAGGCCGTGAGTGCCCAGAGCCTCTTTGAGTTGGCTCAAAGTGATGTCCACATTCGTTGACCACCAGTTCCATCCTGAAACGAGTTCGAAAGTCTGGACAGATGAAGGCATTTCGCACGACACCGTGGCAACCCAACCACTTTTGTTCACGGAATAATCTGAAGTGAACCTGAAGGTCAAGGCTCCTTCGTCGTTGGTGGCGGTCACGGTTCCGGGGCTGGTAGTGCCGGAATATTGTCCGATTTGTGTGGCTGAAGTCGAAGTGCCGTCATAAATATAAAGGTAGTCGTAGTTCGATTCGGTATTGAACTCGGAGAAGTCGACGATGACTTTCGCTCCTGTGGTTGCAGGATAGAAGGTCAAGGTGTAGTCGAGGCTGTTGCCATAATTGCTGTCGGGGCCTCCTGAATCATAAAACAGCGCATCGCAAGTCTCAAAGGAGCCATCCTGCATGTTGATGATGTCGGGGGTGGGACAGCCCGAGGTCAAGAAAATGGTGTCCAAATCCACCCTTTGGTTGTCGGCTACTGTAACCTCTACGGTTTGCGGGCAGTAACCGTTCTTGGAAATGGCCAAAGTGTAAGTTCCGCCTTTGATGGGACGATGGAAGTCGCCAATAGTATGCGTACTCACCTGTGAATTGTTGACATCATGGTCTTGCACCGTGATGGTGGCACCGACAATAGGCTCGTTGGTTTCAGCGTCATACACATAACCGTGGATACCGTTCAAGCATTGCTCTATGAGCGCAAGCATGGCGGTGTGGTTGTAGTTCCAATAGGTCGGCATGGTGGAGGCATTGGGCTTCTTGGTGGTGGAACATTCAATGGTGATTTCACGACATTCGCCGAATGCATTCTCATAATCCTGACGGCTGCCCGTAATCACATACCAATCGGCACCATTGGTGACACCACTTGAATAAGGATAGGTCATGTAGGACGAGGAATAAGTTCTCGCATTGCTGACATACTCCGCACTGATAAACTGATACCAATCCTTGTCGGCATGGTCAGTATAGACGGCATCCCAAGGATAGTTCACCACTTCGGCACCGCCGTGGTAATTGGCGCCCATGGTGAAAAGGTAGTCTTGGGCCAATTGCATGGTCCATTGGGTTTCCAAAGCGTATGCCTTGCCGTCGGGATGGTCGCCATTGAAATAATCCTTGTAGTTGCGGTTCAAGTCCACTCCGTTGATGTTGTATCGACGTGCGCCGTTCATGGTGCTGTTGCCGCTGTAATAGGTGCCGTCGGGGTTGGTCAAGGGGAAAATGAAAAGATCCACATTGTTCAGGATGTTGACAATGCGCGAGTCGGTGCTGGTGCAAAACTCATCGATAAGGCGAAGCATGAGCATCATGCCTGTGACCTCATCGCCGTGCATCGTGGAACTGTAAAGGAATCTCGGCTTGCCGTCGGGCTGGCCGTTATTGAGGCGCACACCCAACAATTTGCGTCCGCTGTTGAGGGTGCCAAGATCAAGCAGGGTACACGACCTGTCACTCAAGGCTTGTGACGGAAAGGCTTCCATCATGCTTTGGTAGGCATCGTAAGTAGGATAGCTGTCCCATTCATACGCGGCACGGTCGCTGCCGTCCCACATGACGGCATCGTAAAGCATGGAAGGCGGTGTCTGCAATTCAGGCTGATAGCCAGCCAGCAGCAGATCGTCATACTGCTGCTGGTTGGCATAGCAAACCACGGTTCTGCCATCAGTGCCGTCAACGGAGCAAAGTTTGCTGATGCCCTGAATTTCAGAGGGTTCCTGAACGGTGAGCGTAAAATAATACTCGTTGCGCTCACGCATGAGTTGTTGTAGTTCCCTTTGACTTTGGGCGAAAAGGCTTCCTCCGATGACGAGGGCAAGAACCAATATGCAATATTTTAACTTATTCATATTTCCAACGATGAATCAAGTTTACTTCGCTGACGGATAAGTGAAAGTACGGGTTCCCGTCGCATTCGACTTGTAGATGTAGCCCTTGCCGGGTTCAAGCGTATTGAGGGAACCTTGCCAACCATAACCTTGGTAATAAGTGGCTTTGCCATTGGCAGACTTGATGACATCCCTATCGGTCGGGACAAAGTCGCCAAAGGCTTCGTCAAGGCTCATGCTTTGGGTGCCAATGAACCCAATCCAGTTGTTTCCGGGAGCAAGGCTGATAGGATATAGCGTTGGGTCGACCATTTCGCTAGTGAAGGTAATGGCGCAAGCCTCGCTAGTCATAATCTTGTACATCTTGCCCAATTCGATGCTTTGCAGGTTGCCCGACCAAGTGCCGCTGTTGGCATTGTAGGTGGCAAACTTGCCATCCTGAGCCGCAATTTTCAGTCCGTGGCTACCCAAGGCTTCTTTCAGTTCGCTCAAAGTAATGTCCAAATTCGATGACCACCAGTTCCAGTCGGCTCCAAGTTGGAAGGTCTGCTCGATGATGGGAGTACCTGTATCGATACCTAACAAGATTTGATTCTTCTGTGACAACACATTGTGATGATCTTGGGAGGTATAGGATGTCGGTGGATTCGATGGATTGTAATTGGTATTATCGCCGTAAACATACAAAGCCTGATTGCCAGAGGTGCTAAAGGTACGGCAGGCCATGTGCGGGGAAGAGGTCCACTGATCCGAGTTGTCATCTGCAACGAGAACAAGGTTGGATGTGCCGTCGTACTCAAATGGGGTGCTGAAGGTGATGAATGTCCAAGCGTTGGCTGCCATAGTGACACTGCCGCTGAACACTTTATTGGACTCAGAGACCGTCACCCAATCGGTATTGCTGGAGAATGAACTTTTGGTAGTGGCCTTCAAATAGAAGTCGTAAGTACGTGTCTTCTCCGCTCCACCATTGTAGAAAGCAATGGTGTTGATGGTACCGGCAGTGCCAATCTCCTCGGCTGTGTAAATCTGCTGGGTGAGCGCATACTTGTAATAGTTGTAACTGGGCAGATATTGGCTCGTTGCCGTGCCACCGTCACCAATGATAGTACCTTCTGCGAAAGTGGCCACCAAATCCATGTCGCTGGTTACATTGAAAGTATATTCGGCTTCACCCGAAACAAACTCGCCGTCTTGAATCCATCCGCTAAAGTAATAACCAGGATTTGCTGTGGCTGTTACCGTACAAGATTGGCCATAGCTGAATTCGCCGCCGCCGCTGACCGTGCCATAGGCGGAATTGCTTGAACTGACATTGACGATGAAAGTTTGGGATGCTATGGCACAATTGCAGTCGAACTCAAAAAGAGTGCCCGCGCTCGGCGTGCCGCTCGACTGGTAAATGATAATGTTGCCTTCCTCATATTGTATCGAGAAGGAGCACTCATTGTTGTAGCTTCCAGAGACAAAGGTCACTGTGACATGCGTGCCATTTCCAATTTCTAAAACATAGTTTGCTGAACTGCCCGAAGAAACGGTCAGAGATTGTGATTCAGTGCCGTCATCGAACGAAACGGTCAGGCTGGCACCGTTCCAGCCGTCGCCGTAGGAGTCACTAAGATTGAAAACCACATTGCAAGCATTCTTCAAAGTCTCGCTGCCTTGTGCGCTGAGGTTGCCGTCGGCAGTCAGGGTGAAAGTGATGGGGATTTGTGCGGTTTCAGGACAGTTGGCCGCAATGGTTACGTTGAAATTGCAAGAAACAACCTCGTCTACACCAATGTTACCCACGGTAATCGGTGAGTTATTGATAGTGATGTAGTTGCTGGATGAACTCATCGTGGCTACGGCATTGGTGGCTTGGTAATGGCCCGTGTTCTTGAACTTGGCTGTCAAGGTTAGGGTCTGGCCAGGAGTAAAACTGCCGTCCCAATTCATGCTCTGGTATTCCAAAACAGCCTCGCTAGCAGTGATAACTATGTTGCCTTCGTAGGTGTCGTTACCATTGACAGCGGCGTAGTGCATCGTGACATTGGTACCGTCGGCCACACCCGAATTGATGCGGAACTGGAAGCCGCTCACAGTGGTGGTGGCTTCAGGAGCCAAAGTACCGAAGCTGCCTGTATTATTAATTAAGGTGACGTTGGGGTTATCCGTGGTCAACGTGATGTTGGTGGTGCCGGTGGAGGCATCCGTACCTACATTCTTAAAGGTGATGCTCAGGTCGATGTCGTCGCCGACATGGGCTGTTTCTGGTGTGTAGCCGTCAACAGAGATATAAGCACCTTCAAGGGCTACGGCGGAAACGGTTGAAATATAAGGAATACGGTTAGGAGCAGTCACGCAGATGGTGACATTGCCACTGGAAGTGACAGGGGTAATTGGAACTTGAACCGTGCCTGTTGCACCTACCAAAGCAGTGCCATGAAGCATGCCGTCCTTGCTGATGGCCACGTATGAACCTGGAACGGCACTCACCTCGTAAGTAGCCATACCGAAGGGGATGATATTCATGTGGCTGACATTGTTGGCGGTAGGTTGCACACGGTAAGGCATGATGGAACCATCGCCCAACACGTGATAGGCTTGCCAATAATAAAGAGTTTGGCTATGAAGCTCGTATCCAAGGGCTTCAGCGGCGTTGCCTGCAAGGAGACCGACGTAAAGAATGGAATTCACTGTGTTATAAACATCATCCATCCAGATGGCATCGTAGATACCCATGCCAGTCTCTTCATAGGAAGGCATAGTGCCGTCAGCACGATTGGTCGGACCAACGCCAAAGTAATAGTCGTTTTTCCATGTGGTATTGGGGCAGGAGCCAATATAGGCGTAGGCACCTTTGTTTTCGGCACGCACCATGGCTTCTCCGAAGCAGGTAGTGCTGTATCCCCAGTCGCCAGATTGGCAGCAGTTACCGATGGCGAGGAAGTACTTGTGAGCATTGGTCAGGTTTGCGACATCATTGACATTAAACTCAGGACCAGCCCAGCTGGTCTTGCTGCCGTGCGCCGTATAGTTGGCAAAGCCGACACCAGAACTCAGAGGAGCGTAGCAGTTGGTGTAGGTGCCATGGCTGAATTCATACACATTATTGAATCCATGTTCGGCATTGTAGTAATAGTTGGTAGCGTACCAAATGGTGGGACGGCCCACGATAACGCCCCAACCGTTGTCTTCACCAGCAATGAGAAGGACATTGTTCAGATAACTTGGATCGGGCATGGTGTATTGTTCATATTCCAAGCCTTTGCTAAGTATAGATTGCATCTGGGCCACGGTTTCAGCTGAGATACGGCTGTGGTACATATCTACGAATTCGTCACCGTCTACGCTCGAATAATAAAGGTCGGCAACGCAGTTGGTTTTGCTTGCAGAAGCAACGCTAGGTGCCACCTGGTCTTTATCGCCCATAATGACGAGGAATGTGGGGGCATCTTGTGCATACTTGTTTTGGATGAAACTCTTGATGGCATTGGCACTTGTGCCGATTACGTCGGTATAGTTGACATCGACATAAATACCTTTCATGGTCTTCCAAGCCACCCAGTCTTGGATGCAGCTTTCGAACATACGGTTAGCGATGACCAACATCTTCACTGGTGACTTCCAGAGGTCAGGGTGCTCATCGTAAAGATCCCTAACGGCCCTGCCATTGAACAGTTGCTTGTAAAGCACATCAAAATAAGGGCTGTAGGTCTTTACCAGCATTTCCTCGGTGGCGCGGGCATCGGCACCGTCAAAATGTACTTCAACCTCGATGTCGTTGAACACGCGCAAAGTGTTGTTTACGGGGTCGTAGCTCACTGGCTCGATACTCATCTGTCCCACTTGAACACCACGCATGGTGCCGTTCACGCTGACACGAGCAGTAGGCTCCGATTGGAGGCCACGGGTCGACTGATAGGCGGCTTCGTTATAAACGAAGGGGCTGTTTTCGTTTTTGAAAACGTCAGGTTGGCGAGGCACCAAAGTATGGATGCCGTAGTCGTCGAGGCGGTAGTCCTTGATGGTGTAGCTCGTGATTTCGATACGCGGGTTGGCACCGAAAGGCACGGCAATAAGTTCGTTCACGACGGGGATTTGAGGGTCGCCCTCATTGCCGCCGATGACGGTGTTGGGCATCGAGAGCCATGAGAATTGGCCTCTTTCAGTTTCCACGTTCTCAGCCTCAATGTTAGAGAAAGAGAAGGATGCCCTAAGAAGTTGAAAATCACTGCTGACACATTCGGCCATGTCGACCGAACGCAGCGTAATGGACTGCTGTCCCACGACATTGAAACAAAGCATCAATGCCAATGCGAATAAAAAGCTTCTTTTCATAGTAGATCAGTTTTGATAAAAATTTGATTTTTAGGCGGCAAAGATAAAAAAAATCTGAAAACTTTGCTCACTTCCATTCAAATGTATTTATCAAATGGTCAATATCCTCTCGGATGAAGTTGATGACGGGTTGCATCGAGTCGTTGTCGGGCTTGAAATTGAAATATAAGGCTCCGCGCACGAAGTTTCGGGTGCTGTCGGTGAGGTAAAACTGCATTGGAGTGGCCACACCTTTGCCGTCCATTTCGATAAAGAGGCCGTAAACATCATGTTCTTCGTTGAAAATCAGGCTGTCGCGCACGCCATTGGCCTTTTGCAGATGCTTGGTGACCATCGTGTGGACATCTTCAAGATATTCGCCCAAATTGCCGTCTACGGGCTTGTGCGTCAGGTGGATGGAGCCTTTGAATTGGGGCATTTCCACATTGACCCAGTTTTTCTCGTCGGGCGAATACGGGTCGGGGGTGATGAGCGCGTATTGCGGGCACTCGAAACTGTATTTTTCGATGGTGTCGACTTTGACGTAAGCCTTTTCCGGCAGGTCGATGCGGAAATAGCCGCGAGGCTTGGGCAGCGGGTTTAGCTGGCGGTCGCACGAGAAAGCAACGGCGAGTAAGGCCAAGGCCACAAGCAATATGGGCAGTTTATTCTTCATCATACACAACTTTCACTTCCTTGATGCGCTTGGTGTCGGCATCGGTAATCTCCATGTGGAACTTCTCGAAGTTGAACTTGAACCCGATTTCAGGGATGCGCCCTTCTATTTCGAGGATGAGTCCGGCAAGGGTGTCGGCCTCGCCCTGCATGGGTTCAAAGTATCCTTCGTCCACGCCAAACACCTTGCAGAAATCGACGATACTTGTCTGAGCCTTAAAGAGATAGGTGTTGTCGTCAAGTCTCTTGTAGTGTTCCTCCAAGTTGGCTTCGTCAAACTCGTCATTAATTTCTCCGACAATCTCTTCGATGACATCTTCCATCGTAATCAGGCCCGAAGTGCCGCCGTATTCGTCAACGACAATGGCGATATGTATCTTTTTCTCGCGGAAATCTTGGAAGAGGTCATTGATTTTTCGGTTCTCTGGCACGAAAAAAGCGGGTCGGATGAGTTTTTGCCATTCGTATGATTGCGCGTCCAAGTAGGGAAGGAGGTCTTTCACATAAAGGATGCCGCTCACGTTGTCCATCGTTTCGTCATAAACGGGAATCCTTGAAAATCCGCTCTTTATGACGATGGCGAGCATTTCGGTGAACTCCATGCCTTGCTCCACGCCGATGATGTCGATGCGCGGAATCATCACGCCACTCACCTCTTTTTCGCTGAAAGAGGCGATGCCTTTCAGCATCTGTTTTTCCTCAAGTGGTGTGGATTCTTCGGTGGCAATGTCGACGGCGGTTGAAAGGTCTTCCATCGAGATTTCGCCTTTCTTTTTTTCCAAGTGCTTGTCCATGAACGAAGTGGAATTGACCAACGCCTTGCTCAACGGCTTGAAAAGCCCGATGAGGAAGCGCAGCGGCCTCGCCATGAAACGCGCCACTTTGACGGGACGTTTGCCGGCATAAATCTTCGGCGTGATTTCGCCCGCAATCAGGATTAATGAGGTGACAATCACCACTTCCAACAGGAAGGCCGCCACAGGATAGTTCGCCATGTCGAACAGTTGCGCCATGATGTAGGTCGACAAAAGGGTGATGGTGACATTGACGAAGTTGTTGCCAATCAGGATGGTAGCCAATAATGTTTTGGGTATTTCGCGGAGTTTCAGCACGAGTTTGCTCTTTGCGTCAGGGCGCGATTCGAGGTCGTCGATGTCGGCGGGTTGGAGTGAGAAAAACGCCGTTTCGCTGCTCGAAATCAAGGCCGAAGCGATGAGGAGCAGGCACAATACAGCCATTCCGATGATGGCGTTGGCGGTAAATCCAGTGAAAAAGTTGTTTGAAACAACGGTCAGGAGTCCTATGAGAGGGTCAGGGTCGGGTGTTTCCAAAATCTTATCATTTATAGTTCAGGCGGCAAAAATAGAAAATAATTCTGACATGCGCGTCAAGTTACGTCAAAATGGCAAATCGTTGCCTTCGTCGGTGGTATTTTGTGGGGTGTAGCCCGGAGCGGGTTCTGGCGCAGGTGTGTAAGGCTGGCCGTAGGTGGATTGCATGGTAGGACGGGCAGATGCCAACTGCATCATTCTATCGGCAAGAATTTCTGTGATATTACATAATACACCGTTTTGATTTGTATATTGACGATACCTTATTTTGCCTTCGACATACATAAGATCTCCTTTTGCATAATTTCGGCGACCTTCGGCAATATCATTTGCTAAATTTCCGATGGCAACAAGGTTATGCCATTCTGTCTGTTCTTGCCAATTATCTTCTTTATCGCGATACCGTTCAGATGTAGCTAATGATACGGTGATTCTTTTATTGCCATTTTCTGAAGTGTATACTTCGGGATTTCTTCCCAGACGGCCTATTAAGATGACTTTGTTTAATCCTGCCATGTTGTTGTCGTTTTAATTATTTAAGTATAAGTCGATTAAGCGAGGAATGGGAAAGTTGCCCAAATCCGTTTCACGAGCCAAAAATAAATCATTTGTTTCAATCCGCAACAATTTTTCTTCAAGTTTTATTTCGATGAACTGGGCAATGATGGTGCGGTGGGTGAGTTTGTGGGTAAAGGTCGGCGAAGTCTTGGTTATGGTAAAAGACTTGTTTTCAATAAGTTGCTGGAATTTTTCGGATGCTATGACTTCCTCGACGGTCATCGGGTTTTCGCTTTCGATGCAGGGAAAGTCGTAGAGGTTCTTCCAAATGTCGTTGCCGCTGCGCTTGTGGAGGTAAACATTGCCTTCAATCCTGAAAACCAAATAGTTGAAATATCGCGTCGTGACTTTCAGCTTTTGCAGTTTCACGGGGCGTTGCATCACGGTTTGGTTTGCGAAGGCGAGGCATTGTGCTTGCAGCGGACAAAGTAGGCAGTTGGGGTTTTTCGGTGTGCATTGCAGGGCACCAAACTCCATCATGGCTTGGTTGTGGAGTCCGGGCTGTTCGCGGTTGAGCAAATCGTCGGCAATTTTGGCGAAAACGGTTTGCCCCTCATTAATATTAATAGGTGTGTCAATGTCGAAAAGCCTTGAAAGCACGCGGTAAACATTTCCATCCACCACGGCATGAGGCAAATCGAAGGCAATGGAAGCTATGGCGGCTGCGGTATAGTCGCCAATGCCTTTCAATTGCTTAAGTTTCTCGAAATCAGCGGGAAACTGGCCACCATGTTGTTCCACTATTTGCTTTGCGCATTGGTGCAAGTTGCGGGCGCGTGAATAGTAGCCCAAGCCTTGCCACATCTTCAGCACCTCTTCCTCAGTGGCATTGGCAAGGTCGTTCACCGTGGGCCACTTCTCGACGAAGCGCAGATAGTAGTCCCAGCCTTGGTTGACGCGCGTTTGTTGCAGGATAATCTCCGAAAGCCACACCTGATATGGCGTGGGGTTGTGCCGCCAAGGCAGGTCGCGGCGGTTTTCGGCAAACCAATTAATTAAGGTGTCATGTATGAAATCCATCGTTGTTGCGTTGCGAAATTCTTTATTTATAACTCATTAGAAGAAAAAAATTGCATTAATAGGGTCTCCGTATTGAAAATGTTCGTACCTTTGCCGCAAATTTACAACAAACACAATAACTAATCATAAAATAAGGAAAAAAATGACTAAAGCAGAAATCGTTGCTGAAATCGCCA
>JAEEGL012241706.1_pt1 | contig 16885 bp, 9 predicted proteins | sample 9134231 | NCBI WGS metagenome assembly JAEEGL01 (sample SAMN16246548, study PRJNA631951) | gut metagenome | biome: gut microbiome; feature: rumen; material: fiber-attached | host: Bos | place: Iran: Karaj | collected 2018-10
CACATAAAGAGGAGTGTTGTTGTCGGAGAGGGAGGAGTTACCACGGAGAACCACACGGGTGGATCCGCCGGCGCCGGTAGCAGAATTGTTGATCATGAGGCCGGCCACCTTGCCCTGGAGGGCGTCGGTGAGGGTAACACCACCGCCACGGGTGAGTTCTTCCGCTTTCACGTCCTGCACGGCATAACCGAGGGACTTCTTTTCACGGGAGATACCGAGGGCGGTGACAACTACCTCTTCCAGAAGTTCGCTGTCTTCGCGAAGGGTTACGTTAATGGGCTGGCCATTGAACACAACCTCTACGGTCTCGTAACCGATGCAGCTCACCACGAGGGTAGCGCCGTTCGGCACGTTGTTGAGTGTAAAGGAACCGTCCACATCGGTGATGGCACCGTTGTTGGTTCCGGCTACAACTACGCCAGCACCTACGACAGGGCCGATGTTGTCAACGACAACGCCCTTGGCCGTACGGTTCTGAGCAGAAGCCACCCAGGACACGGAGACCAGGATGACCATCAGTAATACTGATTGAAGCTTTTTGAACATAAGATTTAAAGTTAATAATTGGTGTTATTCCAGGTTTAGGATATTATGCAAAAAATCCCGCATCTTTCCGTAAGGGAAGAAGCAGGTCAAGATAAGTTTAGCGTGTTATTATAATGGTCAATTATAAGTCCAACTCAAAATTTGGGTCCACAAATGTATAAACAAGTTTCGGGTTTTCCAAATTTAACGAGACTTCTTAATAATCTATAAATTTGCTGCCCGGAGGTAATTTCTTGATTTAACGAAAAAAACGGTATCTTTGTGTATAAACCCTCCATATTATGATCAAGAAACTCTCTCTGATTGCCCTGGCCATCGGCCTTACCCTCAGCGCCGCTGCGCAGGAAGACAACAGCTTTGTCCACGAACAGTCCGACGGCTACCAGTGGCCCACCGACCCGGCCGTCCTGGCCCAGCTGGACCATTGGCAGGACCTCAAATTCGGCGTTCTCATGCACTGGGGCCTGTACAGTGTGCCCGGCATTGTGGAATCCTGGAACATCTGCAACGAAGACTGGATCGTGCGCCCTAAAGGCACCACTTACGAAGGCTACAAGCAGTGGTACTGGGGCCTCTCCAAGGAATTCAACCCGGTGGATTTCAACCCCGAGCAGTGGGCCCGGGTGTTCAAGGACGCCGGCATGAAGTACATGATCTTCACCACCAAACACCACGACGGTTTCTGCCTCTTTGACTCCAAGTACACGGACTTCTCCATCGCCAAGGCGGGTCCATTCAAAGGCAACCCCAAGGCCGATGCCGCCAAGTACGTCTTCGACGCCTTCCGCGCAGAGGATTTCATGATCGGCGCCTATTTCTCCAAGCCCGACTGGCACTGCGAGTGGTTCTGGAACCCTTACTACGCCACCCCCCGCCGCGGTATTAATTATAAGGTAGACATGCACCCCGACTGGTGGCAAAACTATGTCACCTTCACCCAGAATCAGCTTCGCGAGCTTACGGGAGGCCGATACGGCCGCATCGACATCCTTTGGCTGGACGGCGGCTGGATCGCCGGCGAGCAGGTGGGCCTGGGCGACATCCTGGTGGATGCCCGCAAGGTAAGTCCCGGCCTCATCAGCGTAGACCGCACCATCAAGGGCCCCAACGAGAATTACCAGACTCCCGAGCGCAGCATCCCGGACCGCCAGATCGCCCACCCTTGGGAATCCTGCATCACCCTGGGCAATGACTGGGGCTGGACGCCGCGCCGCCACTACAAGACCGCCCGCCGCGTCATCGATATCCTGGCCGAGATTGTAGCCAAGGGCGGCTGCTTCGTGCTGGGCGTCGGCCCTACCCCGGAAGGCATCATAGAACCCCAGGCCGAGGTAATCCTCCAGGAGATTGGAGAATGGCTGGGCCGATGCGGGGAAGCCATCTACAACACCCGCATCACCAAAGAGTATAATAGCGGTAAAACCTGGTTCAGCGCTTCCAAGGACGGCAAGACCTGCTACGCCGTCTATGCCCTGGAAGACGGCGAAACCGTCCCCACCACGCTGGAATGGACCGGCAACCTCCCCAAGGGCGGCAAGGTCACCATCCTGAACAACGGCAAAAAAGTAAAGGCCACCATAAAAGGTGACCAGGTAATTCTGAAGCTTCCCAAAAAGATGAAGGACGAGCCCATAGCGCTCAAGTTCAGCCTGTAATAAGGGCGGCCCGGTGGGTCGCCCTTCGTTTTTATTTTAGCAAACTCTTCAGGTAGGCTATGACCGTAAGGGCCTCCTGTGCATTTTCCATGGTGTATTTCTTCTCCTTCACATAGGCCTTCAGCTCCGGAACCTGCAGGGGGAAAGCCGCATACAGCTCCTTGAGGCGTTTGACCTTGTATTCCTTTCTGTCGACATAGAAGAAATACGTGTTGTCGCTCTTCCTCTGCCATACTTCTACGGAAGCGCCGTCTCCGTTCTCGGAATAGCGGTTCCAGTCTGTAACCGGGAAAGGCGTGGCGGGCGTGAACTCATAGGAGTGCAGGACCTCCACCTTGGCCTGGGTGGTGAAACCCAGGGCGCCCTTGGAGCCCTTGTTCACGTTCTTGAACTTCCAGTTCACATATACCGTGTCGTTCTGCCAGGCCATCTGTTCGCACAAAAGGCCGTCTTTCATCACGAACTTAAGCCCGTTGACCTTCAGGGTATCAATCATGGACGCATTGGTAAGCTCCATAAGCGTCTCCCCCTGGTAATAAAAGATGCGCTGCCCCAGGGCATCGATGTTCATGAGCACCCTCTCCGGACGGGGGTATCCTTTAAACGTGATCTCTCCGGGCTTGAATTCGGAGAAAAGATAAAAGCGCTGCTGGGCCAGGAGGGAGAATCCCGTCAAGGCCGACAGAAGTATAACTGTTAAGAAACGTCTCATAGCAAGGAAGTTAAAATGGCGCCGTCCCAAGGGCGGCGCCATAATGCATTCAAAAATCAGGCCGATATTACTTGCCCTCGCCCCACTGAGGAGCGTTCTTGTCCTGCCACAGGCGCTCGGTGTTGAGCACGGTGGTGGTGGTGAAGCCGGTACCGGACTGGTTGGAGCCCAGCGTGAAGCCCTGTTCCTTCAGGTTGGCCAGACGGATATCGTGCATGATATCGGTCGGGAGGGGTTCGGTGAACTCGAAGCGACGAGGGATAGCGGTGCGCTGGAACTTGGCAAACTCCGTGAAAGGAAGGAGCTTGGAACCCACCTTCGGATAACCGGAACGGCGGGAAGTCACGAACATCTCGTTGGGCATCATGGTGAAGTTCATCAGCTGCTGCAGATAAATCTTCTCCATGGAACCATCCCACTTCACGGCGTCGGTAGCAAGCATGGCGGTGATTTCACCATCCTTCAGCTCGATGCTGGCCTCAAGCGGATCGTAGTCGTAGGTCTTGCCATAGTAAGGGATCTTGTTCTTACCGGCAACGTAGTCCCACTCCCTGACGGAGAGTTCCACACCTCTCTCATAGTAGTTCTTGGCGTTTCCGCTGATGGCACCCAGGTTGGCGAGCTCGGCCAGGTACAGGTTGGTCTCACCGGCACCCAGGTACAGACCCCACCAGGGAACATCTTCAGTGTCCTGTTTCACAGGGCCACCGGGGATGGTAGGCAGGGTGAAGTCCACGCGGCCGCGGATCATCTCCTCGTTCACGCCGGAGAACAGGCTGTAAGACTTGTTGGCGTCGTCCTTGGTGAGCTGGTAACGGTTGGCATAGTCGAAGTAGATGCCCTTCAGAGCATAATACTCATCAGACATTTCCCAAACGACGGGACGTCCCTGATAGCGGCACCAGGGCTCACCCACCTTGTAGGCCTCGAAGTTGCCATCCTCGTCCAGGATGATGTTGTCCTGCACGAAAGGAGGGAGGTCGCCATACTTATCTTCGTCGATGAACTCCTGGATGATCTTGGAGTTGAAGCCGTTCTTGGTGTAGAAGAAGCGGACGCGAGGGTCGAGGCCTTCCACCATGAAGTCGATGACCTTCTCATTACTTCCGGAGATGTAACCGTTGAGGCTGTTACCCGTCTGGTAGGCGAGGTCGCCACCGGTGGAAGCATCGGCCTTGTGGAAGATGAAGGCATCCTCGATGCTGTCGATGTAACCGGCGCTGTTGCTCAGGACGCCCTGGGCAATCTGGCCAGCCTTGGCAGAGTCGTTGTTATACAGACGCACGGCGATCTTCAGCTTGAGGGTGTTGGCCAGCTTGGCCCACTTGGTGAGGTTACCATTGAAGATGATATCCTGCTTGCCCACGACCACCTGGGTGTCATCCTGGAAAATGCGGATATAGTCGTCCAGTTCGGTCACGAAGAGGCCGTACAGACTTTCTACCTTGTCGTACTTCGGGGTCAGGGCACCGCCGTTGCGGTACTCGGCAGCCTCGGTGTACTGGATGTCACCGTTGATATCGATGGCATAGAGGGCTCCGTAGATAGCCAGGACACCGCACATGGCACCATAAGCCTGAGACTCCGGATGGTCATAAGTCTCGATGTACTTTTTGATCTGATTCCGGTAGCTGAGCATATTGATGTAGGCCGTCTGGCGGTTCACGCCGGTAGGCATCACATAGGTAAGCTCGGAGAAGATACCGGTGGTACCCATCTGGCTCCAAGCCGCAAAAACTGCCTGGTTGTAGAACCAGAAGGTATAGTCGTTGGTCTCGAACGCAGCCTCGGCAGCGGTGAGCAGGAAGGAAGGTTCCTCCAAGGTCACGGCAGACGGTTTCTGGTTGAGCTCGGCAAACTGTTTACGGCAAGAAGTGAAGCCAACGACCGCGAGCAGAGACAATGCTATGAATAATTTATTTGCTTTCATGGTTGTTGCCTTTTTAGAATCTAGCGTTGAGGGTGAAGGTGAAGTACGTAGTCACGCCCTGCATGTTACGGATACGGAACTCGGAGGCGGAGGTACCGCGGACAGATTCCGGATTCTCGTGGTTGGGCATGGTATTGAGGAGGTAACCCAGGTTGTGGGCGTTGGCCTGCAGGGTGATACCCTGGCACTTGATGGCGTTGGCCCACTTGTCGGGAATAGACCAGGCGATGGAAACATCACGGAAGGCGATGTAGCTGAGCTTGGTGAACCAGTTGTCGTTGATGACGCCCTGGCCCCAGCTGTTGGAACGGTACATGTAGGAGGAAGCGTGGCTGGGATCAACAGCACCCTGCTTATAGGCCTCTTCATAGGTTACACCGTTAGGAGTAACGGTACCGGTGATGTCCTTACCAACCTCTTTGACAGAGCCGTCGGGCTGAGGGATCTTGGTGCCGTTGGTGAAGATACCGTTGGGAATCACACCATCGTCATAGGTGAGGCCGTCCCAGCGGGAGGTGTAGGTGATACCGCCGTGAGCGGCGTCGGCACCCTTGAGGGAAGTGGCCAGGTAACCGTAAGCGGTACCATAGTGGGAAGGATAGGAAGCGACATAGCCACCGAAGCGGGCGTCGAAGGAGGCGCGGACGGTGACTTTCTTCCAACGGAAGCCGGTGTTGATGGAACCGAGGAAGTCGGGAACGGAGTTACCCACTTCTTCCACCTTACCGTTACGCTGATACCAGACGGTACCCTGGGAGGTGTTCCAGTTGGTGAGCACGGGCAGGCCGGAACCGCCGGTGATGTTGCCGTTCTCATCGTAGGTGTAATCCTTCAGGGGAGCCTTATCGGACATGAGGATACCATAGGTACCACCCACCTTGGCGACGGAACCGATACGGTAGTTACCATAGTCGGGGTCACCCTGCAGCTTGATGTAGCTGGCCACCATGTCACTGAGTTCCACGATCTTGGACCAGTTCTTGGTGAAGGTGAAGTTCAAATCCCAGGTAAAGTCACGGGTCTCTACGGGGATGGTATTCAGGGCGAGCTCGATACCCATGTTCTGGATGTTACCGGCGTTGATGTAGGCGCTGGAAACACCGGAAGCGGAAGGCAGGCTCACGCTCATGATCTGGTTGCGGGTATTCTCCTTGTAGAAGGTGAGGTCGGCACCGATGCGATTGGCGAACATTCTGTAGTCCACACCGATTTCCCAGGAGGTCTTGCGCTCGGGCTTGAGGTTCTGGTCGTAGATGGTGGTGGGAATGGTCATACGGCTGACGGCAGTCTCATTGTGATTGAAGTTGCTCACAGAGTAAGCCGAGTTGATGTTGTACGGATCGGTATCGTTACCAACCTGGGCAAGGGAAGCGCGGACCTTGAAGAAGGAGATGCTCTTAGGCAGGTTGAAGGTCTCGTGCAGCAGCCAGGAGGCGCTGACGGACGGGTAGAAGTAGGAGTAGTTACCGTGACCATCGGCATAGACGAGGGCGGAAGTCCAGTCGTTACGGCCGGTGATTTCGAGGAACAGCTGATCGCGGAAGGAAGCGGTGGCCTGGGCTACCAGGGACAGCATGGTCTTGGTGCCGCGGATTTCACCACTACCTTTCACGGTGTTCTTGGAGTTGCCCAGGAAGTAACGGTTGGGCACCACCAGACCGCCGTTGGTCTCGGCAGAGGTTGCGAATACGTAGTTGTTGAAGTACTCAGCGCGGAGGAAGCCGCCGATCTGCCAGTCTTCACCTGCCTTGAAGTCGAAGATGAAGTTGGTGTTCACGTTGGTCTGCTCCTGGGTGGTCTGGGCAAGGCCATAGTAGCCGCCGCCGCCGGCATTGGCGTAACCGGCGTCGGGCTGCTTGGTCTCCTTGCGGGTGTAGTAGTAGTTGAAGCTGCCGTCGGTGACCCACTTGAGCCAAGGGGCGAACTGGACGGTGAGTTTCAGGTTGGGACGGACTACGGTTTCCTTCTGACGGACGTCGTTCTCCCAGATGTTCCACCAGATGTCGCGGCCGGGGATGGAACCCCATCTGTCGCCATAGGAAGTCTGGGCCAGACCGCCGTGGTCGCCCTTATACTTGTCGCGCAGGAACTTGGCATCGTAGGTACGGTCCCAGGTACCGTCGATGAAGTATTCACCGATGTTGGGCTGGGCGTTGTGGGGCTCGGAGATGGTGAAGTTCACGGAACCTTCCAGCTCGATGGCCTTGTTCAGCTTGTGGGAAGCCTTCAACAAGGTGCTGAAACGGTTGAAGCTGTTGTTCGGGAGAGTACCCTTGGAATACTTCTCGGAAATGGAAGCGTAGATGGCGCTCTTCTCGTTACCACCGGAAACGGTGAGGTTGGTATTGGTGTTGAAGCCCACATTGTAAGCGTCCACGAAATTGTTGGCCTTGGCCTCGTAGGGACGGACGGTGCCGTCGTACCACTCCATGTTCTTGACGGCGCCGAAAGGCAGACCGAAGGCGAGGCCGTATACTCCATAAACATCATACACTTTCTTGAGGGAGAACACGTCGGTGGTGCCGTCCATCCAGATGTTCGGATGGTGGATGTCCCACTGGGTGGTCTCTTCGTACTGACCGTAACCGGCGAAGTAACCTTCACCGTATACATTCTGGAAGTCAGGACCGGAAGTGACCTTGTCGAAGCCGATGGTCTGGGTGAAGCTTACGCCCAGGCCGCGGGTGCCACGACCGCTCTTGGTGGTGATGATGATGGCACCATTCAGACCGCGGGAACCGTACAGGGCGGTAGCGGCAGCACCTTTCAGCACGGAAACGGACTCGAAGTCGTCCGGGTTCAGGTTCTTCAGCTGGTTACCATAGTCCAGGTTGCTGGCATCCCAGTCGGCGGAAGGATCCACCACGTCGTTGTCCAGGATGATACCGTCCACGACGAAGATAGGCTGGTTGTTCTTACCCAGGGTGGAAGCACCACGGATGAGAATCTTGTTGCGGCCGAACATACCACCATCGGAGGCGTTGATTTCAACACCGGCAACCTTACCCTGCAGGGCAGAGACGGGGTTGATGAGGTTGGGGTTCAGCTCTTCGCTCTTGATCTCGGTCATGGCGTAACCCAGGGCCTTGGTGGCACGCTTGATACCCAGGGCGGTGACCACCGTGCCTTCCAGCATTTCGGTGTCTTCTGCCAGGACCACATTCACGGCGCCACTGTTCCAGGTGATTTCCTGGTTGGCATAACCGATGCAGGAGAACACCAGGACATCTCCGCGCTTGACGCCGGGGAGGGTGAACGTACCGTCGAAGTTGACGGTAGCACCGTTCTGGGTTCCTTTAACCTGCACTGCTGCGCCGATGACAGGTTCACCGGCCGCATCTTTCACAGTACCAGTGACCGTGCTCTGGGCAAAAGCCGAAAGGCTCGTTGCCAACAGGGCCACAATCATGGTAACTCTTAAAAAGAGATTTTTCATGTGCGTTTGGTTTTAAGTTAATAATGTGTTTTTGGATAGGTTTAGTATCTTTGCAGATGCCTTATTTATTAAAAAATAAGCACGTGTTTTTAAACAAATTAAGTATAATAAGGTTAAAATAATGACAAATATAGGAAATTATTTCCTAATTGCAAGATATACTGACGCTCTCACCATCAATCTATCATAAATTCCGCAAAAGAAAGCTTCTCATTCAATTCCTTGGAAAGCGTGGGTAACAGCAGTTTAGCATAAACCTTCTCCGTCACCAGCACCGAAGAATGCCCCAGCAAGTGGCTTATCAGATGGATGTCCACGCGGGCCGAGTTGAGCGCCTTGACGGCGAAACTGTGGCAGGATAAGAGCGCTCCCCAGTGGGGTGAAGGTAAATAATCGGTCTGACTCCTGTTAATACGATGGCGCCGTCCTTTTGGGACGGTGCCATTTTTTATTGGACCCCGGCAAAGGAATAACCAATTATTTGTGTTAAATTTGTGGACTACATACACACTAAACGATATGAAGAGAATCGTCCTTCCCCTGCTTTTGTTAGTGGCCGCCTGCGCGCCCAAAGCCAAGAACACCCTTCCCCAGGTTCCCATCCGCACATACAATGCCCCCCAGGCTAACGGTGCCATCGTCATCGACGGCATCCTGGACGAGGCCGATTGGGAAGCCGCACCCCTGTCCGACGCTTTTGCCGATATCCGCGGCGTGGACTTCGAGCCTAAGCCTGTGAAGCAGACGCACATGAAGATGCTCTGGGACAACGAGAACCTCTACATTGCCGGCATCATCGAAGAAGACAATGTAACGGGCAGCCTCACGGAGCACGATGCCATCATCTACCACGACAACGACTGGGAGGTGTTCATCGATCCGGACCAGGATTGCCGCTTCTATTTCGAGATTGAGCTCAACGCCCTCAACACGGTGATGGATCTGCTCATGGACCGCCCGTACCGCGAAGGCGGCAAGTTCTACCTCCCCTGGGACCTCCGGGGCCTGAAGACTGCCGTACACGTGGACGGAACCCTCAACGATCCTTCCGACACGGACAAGGGCTGGACCGTGGAGATGGCCATCCCCATCGCCTCGCTTTGCGTAGAATTCCAGAAGCCGGAAGAACTCCTTGCCAAGGACTGGAAGATTGGTTTCTCCCGCGTGGAATGGCTTAAGGAAGGCGGCCCGGAAGAGAACTGGGTCTGGAACCCCACGGGCCTGGTGGACATGCACCAGCCGGAGAACTGGGGCGTGCTGCATTTTGTAAAATAAACCATACTATATGAAAAGATTCTTGCTCTTTGCCGCGGCGGCACTCATGGCTGCCTGCAGCACTCCGGTGGCCTCTGACGACTACGCCGCCTTTGTGAATCCCAAAATCGGCACCGGTGGCCACGGACACGTATTCGTGGGCGCCAACGTCCCCTTCGGCCTGGTCCAGCTGGGTCCCACCAGCATTCCTCAGGAATGGGACTGGTGCTCCGGCTATCACGACAGTGACAACACTGTCATCGGCTTCAGCCACATGCATCTTTCCGGTACCGGCATCGGAGATCTGTTCGATATTACCGTGATGCCCGTCATCGGCCCTACAACCCCTGCCCGCGGCACGGAGGATGACCCTGAAAGCGGTGCCTGGAGCTATGCCGACCGCACCAAAGAGGTGGCCGAGCCCGGCTATTACAGCGTGCCCCTTCTGCGCTATGGCGTGACGGCGGAACTTACCGCCACCGCCCGCGTGGGTATGCATCGCTACACCTTCCCGGAGAGTGACGACGCCGGCATCCTGTTCGACCTGGAGAACGGCGGTTGCTGGGATTCGGTCTATGATGCCGATATGGAAGCGGTGACCAACGACGGCGGAGACGTGATTGCCCTCTGCGGCCATCGCTACTCCCGCGGTTGGGCCAAGAACCAGAAGGTTTTCTTCTGGGCCGCCTTCAACCGTGCCATCCCCGCCGTGGAATTCGCCAAGGGCAAACTCTACGGAACCTGCAAGCTGGGCCACACCAACGAAGGTGAGCAGTTCATGGTCAAGGTGGCCCTCTCCCCCGTTTCGGTGGAAGGCGCCAAGGCCAACATGGCCGCCGAGCTCCCCGGCTGGGACTTTGAAGCCGTAAAGGCCGATGCCCGCACCGCCTGGAACAAGGAACTGGCCAAGATGCAGATCGACTGCAAGGATCCCGACACCAAGGCCGTATTCTACACCGCCCTCTACCACAGCATGATCGCCCCCAGCATCTTCAACGACGTGGACGGCCAGTACCGCGGTTCCGACGACGTAGTGCGCCAGGGAGACTTCCAGAATTATACTACCTTCTCGCTGTGGGACACCTACCGCGCCGCCCAGCCGCTGATGACCATCATCCATCCCGAGATGATGAACGATATCGTGAAGACCTTCTACCATATCTATAAGGAGCAGGGAGACCTGCCGGTATGGCACCTGATGGGCAACGAGACCGACTGCATGGTGGGTAACCCCGGCCTCATCGTATTTGCCGATGCCATTGTGAAGGGCTTCCGCGCCGGTCTCACGGACCAGCAGATCCTGGACGCCATGGTAACCACCGCCAACATGCCCGACCGCGGCCAGAACTTCCGCCTCACCTATGGCTATATCCCGGCCGACCTGTACCACGAATCCGTGGCCAACGACATGGAGTATGCCATTGCCGATGCCGCCCTGGCCAATGCCGCTTCCTTCCTGGGACAGGACAAGCTGGCGGCCGAGTTCACCGAGCGCAGCCATTCCTGGAGGCATTTCTGGGATCCCAAGACCCAGTTCCTGCGCGGCCGCAAGACGGACGGTACTTTCACCGAGCCCTTCGACCCCATCTATAGCCGTCACGAGACCTCCGACTACACCGAAGGCACCGGCTGGCAGTACTTGTGGCTGGTTCCCCAGGACGTAGACGGCCTGGTACAACTCTTCGGTTCCGAGGGAGCAACCGTAGCCAAGCTGGACGGCCTGTTCGAGGCCCCCGACCACGTGGAAGGTGAGAACGCCTCCCCGGACATCTCCGGCCTCATCGGCCAGTATGCCCATGGCAATGAGCCCGGCCACCACACCATTTACCTGTACTCAATGCTGGGCCAGCCCGACAAGGCGGCCGACCGCCTGCGCCAGGTATACAAGGAGATGTATTTCAACGATGTGGAAGGCCTGGCCGGCAACGAGGACGTGGGCCAGATGAGTGGCTGGTACCTGATGTCCTCCATGGGCTTCTACCAGGTAGAGCCCGCCCTGCCGCGTTTCTGGTTCGGCGCTCCCCTGTTTGAGAAGATGGTGGTGAAGGTAGCCGGCGGAGACCTGGTGATCACCGCCAAGGGCGTCACCTCCGGCAAGACCCACATCAAGGGCGTCAAGCTCAACGGCCAGCCCTACTCCCTCCCGTACATCCAGTACGAAGACATTATCAAGGGTGGAACCCTAGAATACATAATGGGTAAATAAGAGATGCCCGGTCAAGCCGGGCATGACGAACGCGTCATGGCCGACCTGATCGGCCATCTAAAACAATAAGATATGACTCCGTTAAAATTTGAACCTATTCTTAAGACCATTGTGTGGGGCGGCGAGAAGATCGCCCCCTACAAGGGCATTGAAACTGACCAGAAGCATATTGGCGAGAGCTGGGAGCTTTCCGGCGTGGCCGGGAACGAGAGCGTTGTGGCCGAAGGGCCGCTGAAGGGCAAGACCATTGCCCAGCTGGTGAAGGAGTACAAGGGCGAGCTCGTGGGCAAGCACGTGTACGAGAACACCGGCGACGAATTCCCTCTCCTCATCAAGTTCATCGACGCCTTGAGCGACCTCTCCATCCAGGTGCACCCGAACGACGAGCTGGCCGCCAAGCGGCACAACGGTTCCAAGGGCAAGACCGAAATGTGGTATGTAGTGGCGGCCGATGAAGGCGCCCACCTGCTGGCCGGCCTCACGGAGAAGATCACTCCGGAGCAGTATGCCGCCAAGGTGGCCGACGGCACCATCACCGACGTACTGGCCCGCTACGACGTGCATCCCGGCGACGTCTTCTTCCTGCCCGCCGGCCGCATCCACGCCATCTGCGGCGGCTGCTTCATCGCAGAAATCCAGCAGACCTCCAACATCACCTACCGTATCTACGACTACGGCCGCCTGGGCCTGGACGGCAAGCCCCGCGAGGTGCACACCGAGCTGGCCAAGGATGCCATAGACTACACGGTGTACCCGGACTACCGTACCCAGTACACCCCCGAAAAGGATACGGAAGTGGAAGTTGTAAGTTGCCGGTACTTCACCACCAGCATCTACGACCTCACCCTCCCCTACGCCAAGGACCTGAGCGAGATTGACTCCTTCATGGTGGTCATGTGCCTCGCCGGAGAAGGCACCCTGGAGGTGGACGGTGAAGAGGTCCCCGTCCGCCAGGGCGAGACCGTCCTAATCCCCGCATCGGCCGACGATGTCTGCTTCGTCCCCGACGGAGAAATGAAAGTCCTTACCTCATACATCCAGTAGCCCGTGGACGTAATAATCTGAAGACTAATACATTATGCAATTACCCCCTGGTCATTTCAACCAGGGGGTAATTATTTAAAGTGGTATAAATCAGGTGATTATCTCCACGGCCTACTCAAGTCCACGGGCGCGGAGGAGGGCCGAAGGATTCGGCTCGGCGCCGCGGAACTGTTTGTAGAGCACCATGGGCTCTTCGGAGCCGCCCTTCTCCAGGAAGGTCTGGCGGAAAGCCTTGGCGGTGGCGGGATTGAAGATGCCATCGGCCTTGAACTTCTCCCAGGCGTCTACGGCCAGGACCTCGCTCCAGAGGTAGCCGTAATAACCGGCGCTGTAGCCGCTGCCCATGATGTGGTTGAAGTAGGTGGTGCGGTAACGGGGGATGATTTCGCCAATCAGGCCCATCTCGTCGCAGACCTTGGTCTCGAAGTCACGCACGCTCTGGGCATCGGTGAAGGTGGCCAGCTCCGCGGCAGAGAGTTCGTGCCATTTCATGTCCAGGATGGAGGCGGCGCAGAGTTCGCCGGTGGTGAAGCCCTGGTTGAAGGTGAGGGATTTGCGGATCTTCTCTACCAGTTCGGCCGGGATGGGTTCGCCGGTTTCCCAGTTGTTGGCATAGTTGGCCAGGATCTCGGGCACAAAGGCGAAGTTCTCGTTGAACTGGGAGAACATTTCCACGAAGTCGCGGGCTACGTTGGTGCCGCTCACGGTCACGTAGTTGCACTGGCTCAGGAAGCCGTGGAGGGCATGGCCGAACTCATGGAAGGCCGTCTGCACATTGTCGATGGTGAGGAGGCTGGGCTGGGGCTCGGTAGGATCCACGCCGGGGGCCGGGAAGTTGCACACGTTGACGATAATGGGACGGACGCCCGTCTTCTGCTCGCGGAAGTTGTTCATCCAGGCACCGCCACGCTTGGTGGGACGCACGAAGTAGTCGCGGTAGAAGATGCCGATGAGGGAACCGTCGGTGTCGGTAATCTTGTAGGCCTTGGTGGCAGGGTTGTAAACTTCCACCTCGCCGGTCACTTCCTCAAAGTGGAGGCCGTAAATCTTTTCGGCGGCGGTGAAAACGCCCTTGAGCACGCTGTCGGCCTGGAAATAAGGCTTGGTCTGGCTCTCGTCCAGGGCATATTTCTGGGCGCGCAAACGCTCGGCATAATAGCTCCAGTCCCAGGCCTTGATCTTGTGGCCTGCGATCTTTTCCATTTCCTTCACCTGCTCGTTGGCGCTGCGGATGGCGGCGTCCATGATGGGCTGCAGGAAGTTGTCTACGGTCTCGGGGGTTCCGGCCATCTTGTTGGACAGCTGGTAGGCAGCGAAGTTGGGATAACCCAGAAGTTCGGCCAGTTCGGCGCGGAGGCGCAGGGTCTCCAGCACGATGGCGTTGTTGTCGTGCTCGTCACCGTGGTTACCGCGGGTGGAATAGGCCAGGAACACCTCTTTACGCTTCTCACGGTCCTCGCAGGAGCCCATAAAATCGTAATACTCGCTTACGGTGATGCCGGTCTTCTCCTTGAAGGCGTTGTTCTCGGCCAACAGGTTCTGGCCGAATTTCTGGCTCAGGGTGGCCAGGCCGGTGCTGATCTCTGCGACGCGCTTCTTGGACTCGGGCTCCAGGCCCACGCCGTTGCGGATGAAGCCCTCGTAGATCTTCTTCACCACCATCTGCTGCTCGCGGGTGAGGCTGGCAGAATTCTCATACACGGCCTTCACGCGGGCGAAGAGGTCTTCGTTCATCATGATCTCGTTGGAGGCCTCGGTGATGAGCGGGGTCACTTCCTCTTCGATGGCCTGCATCTCGGGCGTGGAATCGCTCTCGGCCAGGTTGAAGAAAACACCCTGTACCTTATCCAGGATAGGGCTGGCGTTCTCGTAAGCCAGGATGGTATTCTCGAAGGTGGGGGCATCGGTGTTCTTCACGATGGCCTCGATATTGGCCTTCTGTTCGGCCAGGCCGGCCTCGAAGGCGGGTATATACTGGTCCGTTGTGATTTTGGAGAAGGGGGCCGTTCCGTACGGGGTGTCCCACTCCTGCAGGAAAATGTTTTTGGGTTGTTCGTTACAGGCACTAAGCATAGCCATGGCTGCAAATACTACTAATACTTTTTTCATATAATGGAATTGTTAAATTCGGCAAAAGACGCGGAAAGAAAAGCGCGTGGGGAGGGCCGATGCGCCAAAGTACGGACGCAGGCCAAGGGCCACGCCCAACTGGCGGTTCTTCTGGAAGGTCCAGGTTTTACCGGCCGATGTATCCAGCATCTTCAGGGGTTTGTCAAACATGAAACCGGCATCTACGAACCAGGAGTGGTCACTCCACGAAAGGCCACCGTACAGGAAGCTGAATTCAAAGCGGTCCCCGGCGCCGAAGTGCCCGGCGGTCACCTGCCCCTGCAGGGACAGGTTGGGAACGACGAAAACCGGCATCTTGAAGCCCAGGTCCAGACCCGTGTGGATATCGTCCGTACCCAGATACTGCTCATAGAAGCCCGTCAGCTTCATATTGATGCCGTTGGTACTCAGGGCCACATTGACATCTGACGAGAAGATTCGGGGCATCTCCGGCCGATAACGGAACAGGCCGGTGTTGGCCGAAAGCTGCCAGTTGTGGGTAAGAGCCCACGTAAGGCCTGCCTTGGCCGAATACTGGGCTCCCCGGCCCAATTCCGAGGTGAAGTAGCCTCCCCGGAATCCGGCATGAATACCCACCTTTCCCAGTGTGAGAAGGCCGCTGAGCCAGCCTTCGGCCCGGTTTTCATAGCGGGCTTCCTGAATGCCTTTTCGGCCATCTATACCGCCCGAAAGCACGAACAGCCGGCTGGCCTTCCAGGTGAAGCCGCCGGCGGCGTGTAGGCTTCCCCCAATGCCGAAGCGTCCCAGCACCGTGGTATAGGCCTGGAACTTAGGGGAAGGAGTATAGTCATACCTTAGGAAAGCAACGGGCTCCTGGTCGCGCATAAACGCTGCGCTTAACTGATGGGACGAGGAAAAGGATTTCCCCACACCCACATATACGGCATAAGGGTCGTAACCCATCTTGTTCCATCCTATGCCCGCCACATTGGCCGCCAGCGACCAGCCTCCGGGCAAGACGCCGGAACCATAGGCGGCATCGGCCCTGAAACCATATTGGGCCGTGTCGGTGGAAAGGGCGCCGTAAAAGCCGGTGCGGAAGCGATGGGCCGTGGCCGATATTTCCGTGACGCCGTTGATGCCGCCGAAGGCCGTTTCCGACATAGCGGCGCCAGAGACGAACTTGTTGTCTCTCAAAGCCTCCACAAGATAGCCGGAAGCGGTGGGATCCACCTCGTCCATCCTTACGCCCGCCAAGACAATCTCTTCGTCCATCAGATGGGCTTCTCCCACGTCGGAAGCGTTGCGGAGCCGCAAATAGCCCCTGATGTTGCGCTGGATATCCGAGGACCCGTAAGGGATGTCTTCCCAGCTGTCTCCGGCCCGGTTGACCTCAGAGAGCACGACGTTGAACACGTTCTTGACTCGGCCATCGGCCACCGTCACGGGAAGACGGTTTTCCAGATAACCGGTAGCCAGGAAAACGAGGGTGTAGGTGCCGTCGGGAACTTCCTTAAACGTAAAGGCGCCCTTGGCGTCGGTGCGGACCTCTTCCAGCAGCCCGACGCCCGTCATCAGGCGCACACGAGCCTGCTCCACCGGGTAACGGTCCGTCTTGGACAGAACACGTCCCTTGACGCCGCCCGTGAGGGTGTTCGCCAAAAGGAGGACCGCCCAGAAAAGGGCAGTCAGGGCCGATAGAATTCGCTTCACGCCTATTTCTTAAGCTCTATAAAGGTGGGATAATGGTCTGAATAGCCGGAAATGAACTTTCCGTTGGAGAAAGTGCGGTGAGGCTGGCCCTTATACTGGCCGCTCTGCTGGGTCATATAGGGCTTGGAATACACCGTGCCGTAGTATTTCCCCTGCTTGGCAATCCTAAGGCCCTTGCCCTTGGTAAGGTTCTGGCTAACCAGGATGCAGTCAAAGATATTGGGGTCTCCCCTGTAAAACAGGGAGCCGATGCCATTGTCCAGCATTTCCCAGAAGGGGTTGAAAAAGTCTTCCTGCCCGGCCTCCTTGATGTTGCGGC
>JAEEGL013029318.1_pt1 | contig 16885 bp, 12 predicted proteins | sample 9134231 | NCBI WGS metagenome assembly JAEEGL01 (sample SAMN16246548, study PRJNA631951) | gut metagenome | biome: gut microbiome; feature: rumen; material: fiber-attached | host: Bos | place: Iran: Karaj | collected 2018-10
CATGATCGCGAACTTGCGAGATTCATCCCGGCATATTCCAACAGCTTCCAACGTCTTTCATTGATGCGTTATGTCGCAGGATCGACCACTAATGTGTATCAACGAAAACACGCGGTTAGCGTTGTCCAACGACTTGAATCTTTGCCCACCAACCAGCTCAACAACATCAGCTGGATCGCCGAAGACGTGACTGGCGGGAAGTAGAAGGGGCAATTCTCAAAGCACATGAAAGACGGTGGCGCTACCGGTCCCATAAAGGCAGCGCCGCCGATGTATAAGGTTTTGGTCCGATCCGTAGTGTTGTTTTGGTGCGATCGGCGGGGGGTGGTGGGGCACGGGCAAGACGCTGACGTGACATACGGGTCGGACGAATTGTCGCGCCCTTAGCGCCGAGGGGAATGTCCTCGATGCATTTATCCGCCCGCGGCAAAACCACAAGGCAACTGACGTTCATAGCTTGCAAACTATAAACATGCGTGGATTGTCCCAATCTGGTTTAGCGGCCCTACTGCGCTTCGGCGAAGGAGGCGGCGGCGGAGCGCGGAGAGCGAATTTATGGTATAATTCGTCCTCACGTGAAAAAGATATCTATTTTAGTGGTGGCAGTTGTCGCGGTAGGCGCGGCAGTATGGCTGACTCGTTCGGGCGAGGAGAAGCCTGCGCCGACGACGCCGCAGACCGAGGTGAAGCGCCAGGACGCCGTCCGGCACTCCGGCGCGAAGCGCGCGCGTCCGGCGCGGAAGGACAAGAGCGCCGCGAGGCCGGCCGTTCCGCGTCCCAAGCCGAAGTTCGTGGAGATTGTCGACGATCCGAGCGAGGAGGATTCCTGGACGCCGGCCGAGAAGGCCCTGGCCGAGCGCATAGAGAAGGCTCTGGACGACGAGAGCTTCGAGGCGGCGATCTCGTGCGCGGCGGAGGCGCAGACCTGCAATGCGGCCGGCGTGCGCAAGGCGATGGTGAGCACGCTTGGATGGTTCGGCGAGAGGGCGATACCGGAGCTTACGCCGTTCCTTGCCGACGCCGACGAGGACGTGCGCGAGGACGCGATGAACGAGTGGTCCATGGCGGTTTCGGCGATAGACGACGAAGCCGAGAAGATCGGGATGGTCGAGCGCGCGATGATGGTGCTTTCCGACGAGGACGCGCTTGAGGACATATCTGGCGAATACATCGGCGTGGACGAGAAGATCGCGGTCGAGTCGCTTCTCCGCATCATCGAGAGCGGAAGCCCCGAGGGCGTGGCGAAGGCCAAGGAGACGTACGAGTTCGTGACGGGCGACGAGTTCACCGACCGCGCCGCCGCCGAGAAATGGCTGGCGGAGGAGTACCAGCCGGACGAGGAGGAGCCCGCGGCGGAACAGCAGGAGCCTGCAATCTGACGGGGCGCAGCACGCGATGGCAAGGACGTACCACAAGGAGTTCTTCGACCGCGAGTACACCGCGAAGGAGGCGTATTCGCGGCTCTGGGGATATGCGCGGAAGTACAGGTTCAGGCTCGTCGTCGGCGTCGTCTGCGGCATGCTCACGGCCGGGACGCTCGTGCCGTTCTTCCAGATAATCCAGCCGACGCTCGCGAAGGTCGAGATGCGGGACGGCAGGGACGCGTCCGCCGCGGCGCAGGCGGGGGCCGCCGAGAGACGCGTCCAGTCCGTGAAGGCTTCGGACGAAGTCGGCAGGAAGGCGAAGGGCCTTGAGAAGGAGTACGGCAGGCTCAGGAGGCTTGCCGCGAAGCTCGGCATCGAGATGCAGGACGAGAACGACGAGCTCGGGCTGCCGCTGCTCTTTGCGATTATCGTCGTCGTGCCGCTGGTCGCGCTCGCGAGGTGCGCGCTCGTGTTCCTCAACCACTACTGCCTGGCGTGGTCCGGGATGCGGACTGTGAAGGACATCCGGTGCGACGTTCTCAAGCACGTGCAGGCGCAGTCGATGCAGTTCCACGGGCGGATAGACGTGGGCCAGCTCATGTCGCGCTGCACAGGAGACCCGCAGCAGGTCCAGCAGATAATCCAGATGGTCCTGCAGGAGCTTGCGCAGGCGCCGTTCGAGATAGCGGTCTCGGTGGGCTTCATCGTCTACTCGGCGTGGACGAACCGGATGCTTCCGACGCTTGGCCTCATCGTGATAGGCTTTCCGATGTTCATGGTGCCGGTGGTGATGCTGTCGAAGAAGATACGCAAGTGGTCGAAGAAGGCGCTGGAGAGGCTTTCGGTCGTGGGCAGCCGCATACACGAGATACTGACGTGCATCCGCGCGGTCAAGGCGTACAACACCGAGGCGTACGAGGAGGCGAAGTACGAGGCCGCGAACAAGGCGACGCTTGAGGCGACGCTGCGCTCTCTGAGGTGGGGGCTTCTCGTCGGGCCGGCGGTCGAGACGATCGGCATACTCCTAATCTGCGCGTTCGTCGTGTGGTGCTTCGTCGCGCACGTGAGGCTCTCGGCGATCATCCCGATGCTTGCGCCGCTCCTTCTCATATACCGTCCTCTCAAGCAGCTCTCGAAGCTCCAGGTGCAGGTGGAGCAGGGCCGCGCCGCGCTCGCGCGCATATGGTCGGTGCTGGACGTGAAGATGACGCTGCCCGAGAAGGCGGACGCGGTGAGCAAGGCGTCGTTCGACGACAGGATCGCCTTCGAGGGGGTGAGCTTCCGCTACGACACGGCCGAGAGGGACGCGGTGCACGGGGCGACGTTCGAGATACCGCGCGGCAGGATGGTCGCGGTCGTCGGCGGCACTGGCTCGGGCAAGACCACCATGTCGGCGCTGCTTGCGCGCTTCTACGATCCGACCGAGGGGCGCGTGACGCTGGACGGCGTCGACCTGCGCGACCTCAGGATCGCGGACCTGCGGCGGCTTGTCGGGAGCGTCCAGCAGGAGACGCTGCTGTTCAACGACACCATCGAGGCGAACATACGCTACGGCACGCCCGAGGCGACGCACGAGGAGGTCGTCGCCGCGGCGAAGCTCGCGAACGCCCACGACTTCATCGTCTCGCAGCCGGGAGCGTATTCGCGCCAGGTGGGCGAGAAGGGGTTTGCGCTCTCGGGCGGCGAGAGGCAGCGCATCGCGATCGCGCGGGCGATTCTGCGCAATCCGCCGATACTGATACTGGACGAGGCGACGAGCGCGCTCGACACGGTGACCGAGAGGCTCGTGCAGGACGCGCTTGCGAACCTCATGAAGAACCGCACGGTCTTCGCCATCGCCCACAGGCTTTCGACGATCAGAGACGCGGACCTCATACTCGTGATGAGGGACGGCGAGATAGTGGAGCGCGGAACCCACGACGCGCTGTACGCGGCGGGAGGCGTGTACCGCAGGCTGTGCGACATGCAGCACCAGTCCTGACGATGGATGAATCGCCCCCATTTTTGGTATAATGTGCGGAACATGCGCAACGCACTGACAGTTCTCGCGGCCCTTTACGCGGCAGCAGCGGTAGCCGACCGGTATCCGTTCGAGCGCTACCAGACGATACTGGACCGCCAGATGTTCGGCCCTCCGCCGCCCGGGTTCGACCCGACGAAGATGCCGAGCGAGGTGGCCAAGACCTCTGCGCGCGGCGAGGCCGAGCTTTCGCAGGAGCAGGAGCAGGTCAAGCGCGCGGTGAGGTTCTCCGTGCTGAACGTCACGGCGTCCGGCGAGCCGGTCGTCGGCTTCACCGACAGCGCCGACCCGAAGAACCCGATGCACTACTACCTCAAGGTAGGCGAGTCGCAGAACGGGTGGACTGTCAAGTCGGCCGATCCCGAGGCCGCGACGATGACGATCGAGAAGGAGGGCGTCGAGGTAACGCTCAAGCTCGGCGGCGACTCGTCCGGAGCCGCGCCAGGCGCGCCTGCGGGCCGCCGCGACGCGAGGGGCGCGCCCTCTCCGCTTCTGGCCGGCGCGAAGCTTTCGCTGCGCGAGCGCCGCCGCCAGCAGGAGGAGCAGATGCGCGAGGACGCCGCGAAGCGCGCGGAGGAGGAGAAGGCCCGCGCCGCCCGCGAGGAGGAGGAGAACAACCGTCGCGCGGCCGAGCGCGAGGAGCAGCGCAAGCAGCTTCTGCTGATACAGGAGGAGCTTCGCAGGGCCCGAGAGGCGCGCGAGGCCCAGAAGGCGGCCGAGCAGCCCTCTTCGGACGGCGAGGCGTCCGACAGCTGACCGGGACGAAGTCGAGCGGATGGACGAATTGGTCGATAGCGAAGCGCCGGTCCACGTCCGGCAGTGGTTCGTTCTGCACGTCAAGCCGCGCACCGAGAAGAAGGTTGCGCTGTTTCTGCGCACGTACAGGTGCTTCCACCATCTGCCGCTCTACCTGAAGATCACGAAGGTGCAGAGGCGCAAGGTCAAGCACGAGCTGCCCCTCTTCCCCGGCTACGTGTTCGCGAGGCTGTCGCCCGAAGACCGCGTCGGCATGCTGAAGACGAACCTCGTCCTCAGCACGATACTCATTCCCCATCCGCGCCAGACGATCCACGAGCTTCGGCAGATACAGCACGCCAGGTTCGGCGCGGCCGAGCTTCGGCCCGTCGCCCAGGTGTTCAAGGAGGGCGACCAGGTCAGGGTGAAGTTCGGCCCTCTGCGAGGCACAGTCGGCTACGTGAAGCGCAAGGGGGCCAACGCGACGCTCTGCCTGAACGTCGAGATACTCGGCGCGTCGGTGGAGGTGTCGATATCCCCTGGCGACCTCGAGCCGGCCCGCTGAGCACGCCGGGTCGGCGCCGGGCCCGCGGCCTCCAGTTGAGACGCAGGGCCATGATTTGGTATAATGTGTGAAATCTTGAGAAAGGTTTCGCATCAATGTCCAACAGAATCTATCCGCGTGAAGAGCTAATCGAGGTGCTGGGGTCGTTCGGGATCGGGGACGTGACGGACGTCGGCAGGTACGGCTCCGGCCACATCAACGACACGTTCAAGGTCGAGACTGCGTCCGGCAGGCGCTACATCCTGCAGCGCGTGACCGACGCGTTCGACAAGGAGACGCTGAAGTCCAACATACTGCGTGTCACCGGCCATCTGAGCGCGAAGGGCGTGAAGACTCTGGAGGTCGTCGCCTACGAGAACCCGTGGCGCGTCTACAAGTTCCTCGAAGGGTACACGAGCGTGGACGTCATAACGGACCCTGCGCAGGCGAGGCTTGCGGCCGGCGCGTTCGCGGCGTTCCAGAACGCGCTTGCTGACCTTCCCGAGCCGAAGCTCAGGCCGGTGATCCCGCGCTTCCACGACACCGTCGACAGGATTCGCCAGCTTGACGAGGCGGCGGCGGCGGACGTGAAGGGGCGCAGGGCCTCCGTCGCGAAGGAGCTCGCGTTCGTCGACGCGCGCCGCGCGGAGGCGGCGAAGATAGTGGACATGATGGCCAGGGGCGAGATTCCCGAGCGCATCACCCACAACGACACGAAGATCAACAACGTGATGATGGCGCAGGACGGCTCGAACGTGGTCATCGACCTCGACACGACGATGCCCGGGTCGGCGCTCTACGACTTCGGCGACATGGTGCGCACGTCGTCGGCGGCCGCGGCCGAGGACGAACGCGACCTTTCGAAGGTCTACTCGAAGAAGGAGTACTTCGAGGCGCTCGTGCACGGCTATCTGGCCGAGGCGAAGTTCCTGACGGAGGCGGAGCGCGAGAACCTCGCGTTCTCCGGCAGGCTCATCACGCTGACGATCGGCATACGCTTCCTCACCGACTACCTTGCCGGCGACACGTACTTCCACACGACCTGCGAGGACCACAACCTCGTGCGCTGCCGCACGCAGTTCAAGATGGTCGAGTCCATGGAGGCCCAGGCCGCGGTCTACGAGGAAATCGTCCGCAGCTGCAGATGAGCGCGACGACGATTCTGCTTGCGGCCGCCCTTGCGGCCGCTCCTGCCGAGAAGCCGGCGTCGACGAACGCCTCGGACCTTGCAAGGATAACGTCCGACACGACGGTCTACGACCGCAAGGAGGGCTGGGTCGCGTTCAAGGGCCATGTGCACGTCGACGACGCCGACTACCAGATGCACGCCGACAGCGCGTACGTGTTCCTCACCGACACCAACACGCTGAGCCGGATCGCGGCGATAGGCGCGGTGTCGATGACCAACGGCACGCGCAGGGCGTACGGCGAGAGGCTCACCTACCGACGCGACACCGGTCTTGTCGTGCTGCACGGCGGCGAAGGGGCGCCTGCTACCGTCGTCGACGAGGCGACGGGCGGCGCGCGCACGATACGCGGCAGCAAGATACGCCTCTGGATAAACAGCGAGCAGGTGGAGGTCGTCGACGCCGACATCTCCGCTCCGAGGTCCGGCGCCAGGCAGGCGCTTCCGAACCTCGGTCCGCTGAAGTGACGGCGGCCCGCACCGAGATCTTTTCAATGATACAGCCCAACATCACGCTATGAAGAAAACCAAGACGCTTCTGCTGGCCGCGACGGCCATGACCGCTGCGTGTGTTTTTGCCGCGCACGAGGGAGGTCCGCCCCCGTATCCGAACTTCGGGCTTCCGAGGGTGGAGGAGATGATGTTCCTCGTCCTCCAGATCGGCGTGATCATATTCGCCGCGAAGCTCGGCGGCATGCTGGCGTCGTTCGCCAGGCTGCCCTCGATACTCGGCGAGCTTGCTGCGGGCGTGATCATCGGGCCGTGGGCGCTCGGCGGCATCGGCTTCGGCAGCGGGCTCTTCGCGGGAGGCCTCTTCCACGGAGCCGAGCTCAGGTCGTACGCCGAGGCGGGCCAGATGTTCGACGCGACGTCGCCCGCGCTGTACGGCATCGCGACGCTGGCTTCGGTGATACTGCTGTTCCTCTCCGGCCTCGAGACGAACCTGAAGATGTTCCTGCGCTACTCTTTCGTCGGCCTCATGGTCGGTCTGGGCGGCGTGCTCGTCTCGTTCGTGCTTGGCGACGTCTGCGCGATCTACCTGCTGCCGAGGTTCTTCGGCCACTTCGCGTACCTGGGGGAGCTGCCGCTCGTCGAGGCGATGACGAAGGAGGCTCCGCTCTACATGGGCATCATGTCCACCGCGACGTCGGTCGGCATAACGGCGCGCATCCTCTCAGAGAAGAAGAAGATGGATTCCGAGGAGGGCGTGACCATCATGGCCGGCGCGGTCATCGACGACGTGCTCGGCCTCATCGTCCTCGCGATCGGCAACGGCATCATCGCCGCGAACCAGGCCGCCGCGCGCGCTGGCGCCGCAGGCGGGACGATGGACTGGGGCGAGATCGGCTTCGTCGCCGCCAAGGCGTTCGGCGTGTGGATCGTCGCGACGGCCGTCGGGCTTCTCGCGGCGCGCTGGATCGCCAAGTTCCTCAAGAAGGTGTTCAAGAGCCCCGTCGTCATCGCGACGATGGCGTTCGGCCTCGCGCTCGTGCTCGCCGGCTTCTTCGAGTTCATGGGCCTTGCGATGATCATCGGCGCGTACGTCATGGGCCTCGCGCTCTCCCGCACCGACCTCAAGCACCCGATCCAGGAGATGCTGACGCCCGTCTACACGTTCCTCGTGCCCATCTTCTTCTGTTCGATGGGCATGATGGTCGACATGTCGGCCCTCTGCTCCAGGCCCGTCCTGATTTTCGGCGGCATCTACACGCTCATCGCCGTCGCGGCGAAGGTGCTGGGCTGCATGATCCCGTCGATGTTCTGCGGGTTCAACGTGCTCGGCGGCCTGCGCATCGGCGCGGGCATGGTGCCGCGCGGCGAAGTCGCGCTCATCATCGCCGGCCTCGGCCTTTCCAGCGGCTACCTAACCCAGGAGATCTTCGGCATCGGCATCCTCATGACGCTCGTGACGACCGTCGTCGCGCCGCCCGCGCTCGTCGGCCTCTTCACGCCCAAGGCTAAGGGCGTGCGTCATCCTAAGCCGAGCAAGGACCGCGCGCGGGAGATATGCTTCGAGCTCGGCGGCGACGAGGTGGCGGACCTCATGCTCGAGCGCCTCGTCTCGGAGTTCCGCGACGAGGGCTTCTTCACGTCGCTGCTCTCCAAGGAGGACCACATCTGGGAGGTCGCCATGGACGACATGGAGATATCCCTCCGCCGCGAAAGGCGCAACATATACGTCTCGTGCACTCCTGCCGAGGAGGCGATCGTCATGACGGCGTGGATGGAGGTCGCAAGCCAGATGAACGACCTCGCGCGCTCCATCTCGAAGCCGATCCGCCGCGAGGACGTGGACCGCATGCTCACCAAGACGACGACCAGCGTGAAGACCGGCAGCTCCGGCATCGGCCGCTACCTGCAGGGCTTCGTGATGCTGCCCGGCTTCAAGGCGTCGTCGAAGCGCGAGGCGATCGAGAAGATGGTCAACGAGATCGCCGCGGCCTGCCCGCGCCACGTCAAGAACGCGGCGGCGGCGACGGAGGCGGTGCTGAGGCGCGAGGCCTCCATGCCGACGGGTCTAGACCACGGCATCGCGGTCCCTCACGGGCGCACGCCGGACGTCGTCGGCATCGCGGGCGCAGTCGCGATACTCGACAACTCGGGAACGGCCAACGGCAGCCTGCCGGACTACGAGACGATCGACAACTCCCCGGTCTCCATCATCGTGCTCACGCTCGCCAACTCCGAGACGCAGACCCCGTATCTGCAGCTCATGAGCTTCATCTCCAAGGCGCTGAGAGGCAACAACGGCTACGGCCGCCTGGCCGCCTGCACCACGCCCGACGAGATGCGCAGGTTCTTCCGCGAGGTGAGGTGAGGCTGCCGTGGGCGCGCGGCCTCTCATAAGCGTCGTCGTGCCGGTGTATGGGGTTGAACCCTGGATCGACCGGTGCGTCGAGTCGCTTCTCGCGCAGACGCTGGGCGACTTCGAGGCGCTTCTGGTGGACGACGGCTCGCCTGACGGCTGCGGCGCGAAGTGCGACGCCTGGGCCGCGAAGGACCCGCGCGTCGTCTCCCTCCACAAGCCGAACGGCGGCCTCTCCGACGCGCGCAACTTCGGCATAGACCGCGCCAGAGGCGACTTCATCGCCTTCGTCGACCCGGACGACTGGGTAGCCCCCGACTACCTCGAATACCTTTGCTCTCTCTTCGACCGCGCGCCTTCCGCCCTTTACGTAGAGTGCGGCGTCGCCGTCGAGCGAGGCGGCGCTGTCTCGCCGCGCGACGATTCCGGCCTCGTGTCCGTGCTCTCGCCTGCCGAGGCGATGGAGCTTACCCTCTACGACGACAGGCTCTTCACCGGCGCCTGGGGCAAGCTCTTCCGCCGCGAGGCCTTTGCGAGCCTCCGGTTTCCGAAGGGCAGGCTCTACGAGGAGATATGGATTGCCGCGGACTACATGCCCGCGTCGCCTGCGACAGTCTTCGGCGGGCGCTCCCTCTACGTCTACTCCATTCGCCCTGGCTCCATCACCACCTCCGCCTTCGACCCGGCCCGCCTTGCACAGCACGCCGAGGCCGCAGACAGGCTCTCGGCCGCAGCCGAGCGCCTCGACCCCGCGCTTGCGCCGGCCGCGCGAAGGTTCCGCGCTTACTCACGCCTGCGCACGCTGCGCATAATGTCCGAGACCGGCGGCGGCCGCCGCGATCTCGGCGATCTCGTCGGCCTGCGCGAGCGTCTGCGCGCCGAGGCGCTTTCTGAGAGCGCGGCCCTGCTCGCCGACCCCAAGGTCCCTCGTCGCGACAAGGCCGCGCTCAGGCTCCTTAGAGTCTCGTTCTCGGCGTACGCACTTGGCTGGCGCGCGTACGGAGCCGTCCGCGGCGTCCGCTCACGCCTTTTCGGAGGGCGCGGATGGACGTAAGCATAGTCGTTCCGTTCTTCAACGCGGGCCCTCGCCTCGCGAAGTGCGCCCGCTCGCTCTTCGCCCAGGCCTCGCATGGCGGCGTGCAGCTCGTCTTCGTCGACGACGGCTCGACCGACGGCTCGGCCGAAGCCGTCAGCGCGGCGCTTGGCGACTTCCCGTCTCTCAGGGACGCGGCGAAGTTCGTGCGGCTGGACGCGAACGGCGGAGTGGCCGCCGCGCGCCTTGCGGGACTTGCCGCGGCGGAAGGCGAGTTCGTCTCCTTCTGCGACGCGGACGACGAGCCGGAGCCGGGCTTCTACGATTCGATGCTCGCCAAGGCGCGCGAGAGCGGCGCGGACGTCGTGGTCGCGCCTGCGACCGTCGTCTGGCCGGACGGAGAGACGCGAGTGGACGACGTGTACCCCGACGTCGACGCGTTCTTCCGCGCGGCGTTCCACACGACATACTTCAACGCGCTCTGGAACAAGCTCTTCCGGCGCGAGGCGATTGCGCCAGACGGCATGGCCCTGCCCGCCGGCCGCATGGACGTCTCGGAGGACCTTCTAATCGTCTCGCAGGCGCTTCTGCGCGCGAAGTCCATCGCCTTCAGCGGCGGACCGTCCTACCGCTACATCATGTCCGCGAGCTCAATCTGCGGCAAGTGGCGTCCAAGCTACCTCTCCGACCAGATCGAGACGGCGCGCCTTCTCGAAGGCGTGCTTCCCGGGCGGCTTCAGTGGTGCGTGCGCCACCTGCGCCACCGCATCCAGTCGAACGCGCTCCGCTTCGGCGGACTCGACGCGCGCTCGTACGCGGCGCTTTGGCCGGAAGATCGGCGGCTTGGCTCCCTTCGCTCCGACCGGCTTCTCAGAAAGGGGACAGCCGCGGCGATCTGGCTGTCCGGCTTCGCGCCGTCCGCGGCGATGCCGCTCTTCAGCGCTGCGGCCAGGCTTCGCGACCGCCTGCGCGGCAGAATGCGCGACGCCTAGCTCCGCGCCCGCCTCCCCTGCGCAGAAGATTTCGCCATCCGGCAAAGGATCGGCCCTTCGAAGCCGTGATGGCATGCGAATCGCCTCCAGCGGTTTTGGATGCGTTTCGCGTCTGGATTTGGTATAATTACGACCGTGAAATCAGATATTGCAGACATTTCGTGCCGAAGCCTTCTGTCCGCCCTGCTGTCCGCAACGCTTCTGGGCATGCTGGCCGGATGCGCATCCCCCTGCAAAAACACGGCGTTCGCCGAATACGACGACGCAAAGGAGGTTGCGATAATCGAACTCGCCCGCACTTCGCAAAGCTGGGACGGCGCGGAGCTGCCCGACTATCCATCCGGCCGACCGGAGCTCATCGTCAGGCGCTACGTGTTCCCGCGCGGCAGCAAGCTCGGCTGGCACCACCATCCCGTCATGAACTACGGCATCGTCCAGCAGGGCGAACTCACGATCATCGGACTGGACGGCGCCGAGAAGACGGTCAGAACCGGCGAGGCCGTTGTGGAAATGGTCGGCACCGTCCACCATGGCGAGAACAGAGGCGACAAGACGGTGGTTCTGGACATGTTCTACATCTCCAAGCCCGGCACGCCGATCGCAGTGCAGCATCCCGAGATCGCGAAATAGCCCGCAGTTCCCAAATACTCAGCGGACCGGTGCGCGGCGCCTTCACTTCTCATGGCGGCGCGTCGGGGAGTAGGGACATCCCGAGCCGTTGGACGTCGAGCCGCACCAGATGCACTTGTTGCCGCCAGGGCCGTGCCGGTGAAGCCGATTAGGCCCGTATGCGCACCCGTGACCGTAGCTCGTCGAGCCGCACCATTCGCAGTGCTTCTCGTCGTCGCGATGCTCGTGCAGTCTGTCAGGGCCGTACGCGCAGCTGTGCCCGTAGCTTGTCGAACCGCAATGTCTGCATTTAGTCGCCATGTCAGTGTTCCTTTCCATGCGTATTATAGCAAATTACGCATCTCCATAGTTCCGAATTACGTGGCGGACGATTCGCTTGTCGTCACGGCTTCGAAGAGCCGGCCTTTTGCCGGTTGACAAGGAACCGTTCGCCAGTTGCCGAAATTCCCTCTGCGCGGGAAAGCGGACGCGGCGCCTAGGCCCGAGAGCCGTCCCCGTTCGCCCTGAAGAGGAAGAGACAGACCGCCGCGAGCGCGATGAACGTGAAGACCGACGCGATTGCCACGACGTTCGCCTTAAGCCACTCCGACAGGCCCAGCACCTCTGCCGAGCCACTGATCTCCTTCAGCGGCTCGATGTCCAGCTCAAGCCTCTTCGTCTCGACCGTTCCCCGCGCGTAGTTGATGACCGTCAGGTCGTACTGCGGCCTCTCGGCGCCGCGTTCGACCGAGACGCTGTAGCGCTCTCCCGGCTTCGCCAGGAACACGATGTCGTGCGGAAGCGTCGCGATCGACACGGGATTCCGCTCGAGCGGTACCTCCTGGCCATCCACGTTCTCGATCTCCACCCTGAGCGCCGTCGCCCAGACCGTCTCGTTCAGCTGCACGTCAAGATTCGAGTGCCTGTATCCGTCAAGGCGTATCATCTTGATCTGTCCGCTTCCGACCGGCTTCCAGCGTCCGTCGACTCGCTTCAGGACCGTCGCCTTCCTGCTGTAGTTGCCCGGCAACCCGTTGACGTGCACCATCGCGACCGGAAGGCCCATCGTCGGAAACTCCATGCACATGATCTTTTTGGCGGAGTTCGTCTCGACAGAACACGCGACGGGCACGCTGAGCGGAGGCGCAGGGTCGTTCTGCTCGATGTAGCCGGGCACCTGGACGGACACGGAGTCGATGTGGAAGGGACGCTCCACAACCGTTCTCCGCACGGTCGTCTCGACGGGCGAGCCGTCCCCGCTTTCGCGGACAGTCCGCTGGAACGCCGCCGACTGCGCCGCGCTCGTCGGCTTCGAGAACGTCAGGCACAGCCTCTGGCGGAAGGCGGTGTCGAGCGTTATGACGCTCTCCCTGACGTTCGCGAACCGGCTGTAGTCGCTCAGCGTTCCCGTCGCTAGCACCTCGCCGTACGCAGACACCTCGACGTTCTGCACGAAGTCGCGCAGCGGCGTGGACACCTTGAGCGCCAAGAACCTCTCCGGACGCTGCGGCACGCTCGGGAACTCCGCCTCGACGATTAGCCGCCCGTCTTCGTCCCTCGCGCTCACGATCCTCATCTGGCGCCATGTCGGGTTCGGCCTGTGCGTGCGCACCATGCGCCTGCGGATCGTGTACGGCACGTCCTTGCCGGACGAGTCGCGCACGCGCAGCTCGCATGCGAGTGCGTCGGCTCGCCCTGGCGTTGCCGCCGCGTAGAGCGCGGGAGCCGCGTCGACGGCGACCACGCTCTCCTCGTCGACCGTTCCCCTTACGCCCCACGACGACTGTCCGCCCGGCGACGTCGCGGCAGCCGCGGCGAACGCGACGGCCGCGAGAATGGACTTATTGCCTTTCATTGTCTTCGAACCTTTCCCTGAAGCGTATGTACAGGAACGAACCCACGATGAGCAGCACGCCCGCGAGCGCGAACACTCCTGCCCGGGCAGGCGTCGCGAGGCATGCGGTGTCGACCAGCAGAATCTTCGCTACCGCCACGCCGAGCAGCGTGAGCGCCGCAAGGCGCGCGGGGCGCCTGCGCAGGACGATGCCCGCCCAGAGCGTTCCGAACGCCGCAACCGTCCAGGCGACCGAGACCGAGCCCGTCTTCAGCATCGGCAGATACGCCAGCCCGAAGAGCCTCGCCTCGCCAGTGTAGAAGAGGAACGCCATTGCCGCCGCCGACGCGAACAGGAACTTCGAGCGCGTCCTCTTCGCGATCATCGCAGTCGCCGCCGGAAGCGTCCAGAGGCGCAGGAGGCGCAGCACGAACGCTGAGAGGAACTCTCCGTTGCTCATGCCGGCGACGCCGCTTGCGTCGCACACGACGTAGTACTCCAGCGGACCGAACTGCAGAAGCCCGGAGAGCGCGGCCACGGCGAGTATGACCTTCGACATGACGCCGAGCACCTTCTGCCCAGTGCGCCTCTCGCCCTCGGCCGCGGCGACTGCGACAGCCGCCCACGACGTCACGTACCACGGACGGCTGAACAGCATCGTCGGCGCCACCGAGAGGAACGCGAGCGAGAAGACGAGCAGAATGTTGATCGTCTCGCGGTCGGCCCATCCGCGCCGGATCGCAGCGGTCGCCGTCGCGAGATACGCCGCGACGACGCCGAGCACTACGACGCCCGCCATCTCGCTCGAGAACTCGCTGCTGAAGACTGTGGCGATCCAGCCGAAGTACGCGCAGGCCGAGAGCGACACGCCCAGCCACGCGATGACGTTGCCGACCTTGCTTCTGCTCTTCGCGTCCAGGACGACGCCGAGAACGTAGACGGCGTGTACGACCGAGAGGAACACGAGGTTCTCCAGCACCGCGGCGCTACCGCCGCTGTATGGACGCACCGAGCCCCATTGCGCGCACGTCGCGAAGGCGAGCATGGACGCGAGGAAGTCGAGCGCCGACCACTTGCACGACCTCGCCACGAGGAACGCGCCGGCGTTCAGAACGAGCAGGTAGACGTCGAGCGCCACCGGCGACGCGCCCGTGTCGCCCGCGATGTACGGCGTCGCGTAGCCGCCGACCAGCCCGAGCACCGCGATGAAGGGCGACTTAAGCGACACCGACATCACGCATGCCGCGCCAGTCACCGCGAACAGCGCGGCGAAGGTGAACGCGTCGGATGCGATGACCGGCGGCTTGAAGTAGCAGTGTCCGAGCCCGAAGCCGATGTAGAGCGCGACTACGCCCAGCGCGGCCGCGAGGTGCCCGAGATGCTCGTACTTGGTCTTCTTGACGATCCACGTTCCGGCGCAGCATCCCGCCGCTCCGCCAAGAATCGTCATCGCGACGCGTCCCGACGGACCCATCCAGCCCTGTTCGATCGAGAGCTTCACGAAGTACGTGATCGCCCCGACGATGAGAATCGCGCCGATGCGCACCAGCCAGCGCGTCGCGAACGCGAATTCGTGCGTCATGCCGGGCGGCGCGAACTCCCCGCGCACCGCCAGCCAGCGCTGGACCTTCTCGAATATCACGTCAATCGCCGCGGGCTCGTCGCTGGCCTCGCATGGCTGCTCCTCCGGTTCCGCAACGGACGCGGCGGGCGCCTTCACGGGCTCTGGCGCAGGTGCGGGCTCTGGCGGCGCCACGGTCGCGGGCATAGGCGGCGCGGCAGGCAGCGCGTGCGCAGACGGCGCCGGAGCGGACGCAGGGACTTTGGCAGGGGCCTTCTGCGTCTTGGCGGCGGACCCGATCTGGGCCAGTGCGGACTGCATGCGCGCCAGTCTTTCCTCGATGGACGACAGCCTCTGTCCGAAGCTGCCGACCATGAAGAGCAGCAATATCATCAGCAAGAACAACAATACCAGCATAGGCTTTCCTCCTGTCTTTTATTGTAAGCACAAGCATACTATAGCACATCTCCCGTCGTCTTGTCAACGGCACTTGGCAGCCCTGCGGCGAAGTCGAGAGGCTCGTCCGCCCGTTCGACGCGGCGGATCTCGCGGACGTCGGGCACGACACCGGCATGGGCATCGCCGAGGATATCCTGGCCTTTGCCGGCAGGGCGCCTTTCTGGTGCCGCCCTAACGGCTGTCAATGTCCAGAAAAGTGACCAACTGCCACGTGAGCCTCGGCATTTGCTATAATGCGCGACCAGGCCGAAAGTACCTGACATCCCGAGCGGGGCGAAACGACCATTGCGCCTGCCGTAGAGTGAAGATGTTGAAAAGGAGAATAAAGTGAACAATGTCGCCAGATTGATGGTGGTGGCGGCGGCGGTCGCCGTCTCGACGGTCGCCGAATCGAAGGATTACTCCGGAGCCGAGCTCTACACGATTGAGGAGTTCCAGCACGGCAAATTCGAGGCGCGCATCAAGATGGCGTCCGGTTCCGGCATCGTAAGCTCCATGTTCCTCTTCCAGGAAGGCTCGGACATCCCCGACGGAAGGCCGTGGGTCGAAGTCGATATCGAGTCGCTCGGCAAGAGCCCGAATTCGATTCAGTCCAACATCATCACCGGCAAGACCGGCGCCCAAGTGACGAGCGAAAAGCACCACGCGGTCAATCCTGCGGCGAACGAGGCTTTTCACACCTACGCCATCGAGTGGACCCCGAACTATGTGCGCTGGACGGTCGACGGGACCGAAGTGCGGAAGACCGAGGGCGGCCAGGTCTCTGCCTTGACGGGGACTCAGGGACTCCGATTCAACCTCTGGTCGTCCGAGAGCGCGGCGTGGGTCGGAGCGTTTAACGACTCGATTCTCCCCGTCCACCAGTTCATCAACTGGGTAAAGCTGTACAAGTACACTCCGGGCGAGGGCGCAGACGGCGGCGACTTCACGCTAGAGTGGACCGACGAATTCGACACCCTGGACGGCACGCGCTGGGGAATAGGCGACTGGACTTTCGACGGGAACCGCGTCGACCTGACCGCGGACAACATATCCGTCAAGGACGGGATGGCGATTCTGACCCTTGCGCGGAAGGGCCAGGAGGCGTTCATGGGGGAGGTTCCTGTCGACTACGAACCCTGCGACGTCAAGCTGACGCCGTACGAGGGCGTCTACGACGGCGAGGGGCACGGCGTGGCCGTCGAGACGAACGCGAACAAGGGGCTGAGCCTGCGGTATTGCGCGGTTGACGGCGTGCAGGGCCTGCCCTCCATGCCGGCTTGGAGCGACACTCCGCCGCTGTTCACCAATGTCTGCGAGGTGACGCTGTGGGTCGAGGCGTCCTTGTACGGCCGCGTTGCGGCGACCAATTCCGCGATGGTGAGGATCAAGAGGCGCAAGGTGTCGGCAGGAGAGTCGCAGGTGAGTCTCGGCCTGCCGAAAGGAGGCTACGTCGGCGATGGCACGGCGAAGACGCCCGCTGTGTCCGTCACATGCGGCGGACGCCTGCTCGTCAAGGGCGTCGACTACGACGTTGCCTACTCGAACAACGTGCAACCAGGGACGGCGACCGTCACAGTCTCGATGAAGGGCAACTACGAGGGAAGCCTGACTGCTCAGTTCGCGATTGCCGCGCCTGCGGCAGAGCCACAGCCCGAACCGCAGCCCGAGCCTCAACCACAGCCTCAACCTGAGCCTCAGCCGCAACCTCAACCTCAGCCCGAGCCACAGCCGCAACCTCAGCCTCAGCCTCAACCTGAGCC
>JAEEGL017152243.1_pt1 | contig 16885 bp, 10 predicted proteins | sample 9134231 | NCBI WGS metagenome assembly JAEEGL01 (sample SAMN16246548, study PRJNA631951) | gut metagenome | biome: gut microbiome; feature: rumen; material: fiber-attached | host: Bos | place: Iran: Karaj | collected 2018-10
GTAGCGTTGATTGAGTAACCGATGATTGTAAGAACAGCGGCAAGAACAGTTGTAGAGAATTCCATCTGTGTCCATACAATAAAAGTCATCATAATCAAAGTATCGTGAAGCAAAGCGATTACCGAACCAAGAGCAAAGTCCCAGTGGAAGCGGATTGCAGCATAAACCCAGATAAGAAGAACAGTAAGTACAAACATGATAATAGAACGAATCATGATTGTGTGAGAGAAAGAAGAACCAATAAAGTCAGTCTTTACGATTGCAACCTTTTCTTTACCGAACTTGCTGTAAAGTTTTTCATTAATCTGTGCAGTTACGTCAGAAGAAGCGTCTCCGCTGACTCCGGCACGAATCTGATAGCTTGCGTCAGCACCGTTTCCGAGCTGCTTGATAGCAATACCTTCCATTCCAGAAAGAGCATCACGAACATCATCTGTTGTGATTTCTGAAGTTCCGGCTGGATAAATATAAAGAGTTGTTGTTGTAAGCTGGTTTGTAGCGGCAGAGTTCAAGAAAAGCTTTGTTGTAGGGAAAGAGCCGTTTTTAACATTTACGCTTACACCGTCAATCTTGTTCAATTCTGCTGCAAGAGCCTGAACTGTAGTAACTTCGTTAAAGTTGATTGAACGAGTTTCGTTAGTTGTTCCAATACCGGTAATAACTACATCAAGCTGTCCGGCACTCAAATCTAAAGCAACCTTTGCAGCACCACTGTAAGTTACTTCTGCAACCGGAGGAGCTACACGAACTTCCTGAATAAGACCAGGCTTAAAGTCAATACCAAAATTAACTCCGCGTGTAAATAATCCAACAAAACCAAAAGCAATGATAATAAGGCTTAAAATTGTACAAGGAATAAATCCTTTATTAAAACCAAGTGTCTTTTTCATTATTTAATCCCCCATGCAATGCTAACCTTCTTTGAGTGCATAACATCTGTTTCGAAGTCGAACATAAGGCGAGAAACGAACAATGCTGTGAAAACAGATGAAACAACACCAATTGCAAGAGAAACTGCGAAGCCCTGGATTGCACCGGTTCCGAGCCATGACAGGAAGATTGCCGCAATGAATGTAGTAATATTCGAGTCCATAATTGCCCAGAAGGCGTTGTCAAATCCCATGCTGATTGCAGCAGGACGACTCTTTCCAGCTCTAAGCTCTTCCTTAATACGTTCAAATACGAGTACGTTAGCATCTACAGCCATACCGATTGTAAGAATCATACCGGCAATAGAAGAAAGGGTCAAAGTAAGATTGAAAGCAGAAAGAATTGAGAACATCATAAAGAGGTTCAAAACCTGTGCTACTACAGCGTTAAAGCCTGAGCGTTTGTAGAAGATAAACATAAATACAAGAATAAGGCTCAAACCAAGAATGATTGCCATAATTCCCTGATGAATTGCTTCGTCTCCAAGAGAGGCACCAATAACCTGCTGACTTTCTACAGTAAGAGGAACATTGAGCCATGCTGTCTGAAGAACCTTCTTAATATTAAGAGCTTCTTCCTGACTGAAAGCACCTGTAAGAGAAACGCTTCCTGTATTGATTGCATCTTGAATACGTGCATTAGACTTAACCTTGTTATCGCTTACGATTGCAAGAAAATCACCTACGTGTGCAGAAGTAAAGGTTCCAAAAATTGTAGTTCCTTCTGCATCAAGATTAAAGGCAACCTGTGGCTGTCCTGTATACTGATCTGCACGAACTTCTGCAGACTGAACATGCTTACCGTCAAGAGCAATTTCTTTCTTAACAACAAGCCAGTCATAGCGTTCATCAAGTCCGTAAGAATCTTTTCTGTAAACACCGAATACTTCGCAATCATCTGGAATGATTGAAGGATCCATAAGTTCGCCTGCAGCATTAAATGTAGAAGCCGGATGCTGTAAGTAATATGTCTGGAAAGCTGCAGTAGCATCCATATCTGAAAGACGGAAATTAAGGATACCCTTACCCATGATAAGAGTATTGATTGCATCTGCCTGAGCAGCGCCCGGAATTTCGATATAGATTCTATCTTCACCCTGCTGTCTGATTACAGGAGAAGTAAGACCAAACTTATCAATACGACTTGTAAGGTTTTCGATGGCATTTGCCATAGCCTCTTTTTTGAATTCTGCAGCGTTTTCTGAAGAAACTGTATCTCCCTGTGATTCCAAAGCTGCATCAAGATCGGCCTTTACAATAACGTTCATACCACCAGAAAGATCAAGACCAAGCTTTACGGAATTGTCGTAATAGCGTTTTGCCTTGAGAATTTCATCACGATACTTTGACTGAATTACATCCATGAATTCATACTCAGAGTCGTAAGCCTTTACAACATCTGCAACAGTAATTGTTGCAGGAGCTTTTTCACCATAAGTTTTGTACTGCTTTTCTGCAGCTTTATTGAGCCATGCAAATTCTCCGTCTAATACAGCAGAGGAATCTTTTTTTGCAAGCTCCTTGATTGTGCGTACATCTTCTGCAGCCTTGCTTTCGGCGTAATTCTTGATATTTTCTGTTGAACCTAAGGCAAGCTGCTGAACTTCCTTAGGAGTTCGTCCATACCAGCTGATTGATGGCCAGAGGAAAACGAAACAAATAGCAAGAACAGCAAGAAGAATAACAAAGCGTGTTCGTTTGTTCATTTTTATTTTACTCCGAATTATTTAATTATTTTTCGTCCGAATCAGACACTACCTTTTCAGGTTCTGCGTCGTCGGTCTTCTTTTTTCCAAATGAAAATTTCTTTGCTTTTTTCTCTGCAGCTTCTGCTTCGAGTTTTGCTTTTTCTGCTTCTGAAAGCTCTACAGTTGAAATTGCAGAACGATTGAATTCGATTTTGCAGTCGTCATCAACCTTAACAATAACTGTATTATCCTTTACTGAAGAAATTACTCCATGGATTCCGCCGATTGTGATTACTTTGTCACCTTTCTTAAGTGCAGCAAGCATACGTTCTGTCTGCTTCTGCTTCTTATTCTGAGGGCGAATCAGGAAGAAATAGAATATTACAATAATCAGTAATAAAGGAATGAATGATCCTGCCAATCCTGCAGGACCTGCAGCCTGCTGTGCACCAGCAGTCAAAAATGGTATGAAAGACATATTTTCCGTCCTATTTTTTTTATTTTTTTGATAATTATATCAATTTTATAAGAATATCATTTATAATAAATGATGTCTAGTAATATTTGATGCCTACTGAACCAATTGGGTTAATGCTTCGTTGAGGCGGCGGTAGGAAGAGTCGTTTGGATTTATGGCAACTACCTGCTTTAAGTAGTACTGGGCTTTGCGGTAGTCTTTTTTGTCATAGTAAATCTCGTACAGGCGGAAAAGTGCCTCGCTGTTACGCGGATTTGCAATAAGTGACGAGCGCAGATCTGCAAGTGCTGTATCTTCGCTTCGTTCAAGATAGCTTTTTCTATAGTAGAGATAGCTTTTCATCTTGGAAGTTGCAGACGGAAGCATTGAATCAATCAGGCGGACGGCTTCATCTCTTGAAAGAATTTGTGAGCTTGCCAGAATAAAAGTCTGTGCTATTACTTCGTTTGATGGATTTGTATTATAAGCCTTCTGTGCATAATCCATTGCTTCTCCATTTTTGCGAAGCTTCAGGCAGATAGTTACATGCTTAAGGAGTAAATCAGGGTTATTAGAATTTGATTTTATAAGATTGCTGCTTATGGCATAAGCTTCTTCCCAGTTTTCACGCTGAATCAAACCGTCAAGCGCATAAACCTGAGCATCCTTGTTTGAAGGATTTTTTTCCAGAACAATTGCAGCAAGTTCATCGGCATACTTTCCGGCAACAGGACCATCGGTAACAGAAGAAATTTTTGCTGCAATCAAAACGGCGTCCATGTTATCCGGATAAAGCTGCATTGCCTTTTCGATTGTCTCGGTTGCAGCTGCAGTATTCTTACTCCAGTCCAGCTGAACCCTTGACCTCAAAATAAGATAATCAATATTTGTATCATTCTGTCGGGCATACATATCAAGCAGCGAAACAGCATGAATATAATCATTCTTTTCTATAAATATTCTTGCGCGGAACAAAACAAACTCAAGGTCATTTGGAGTCTGCTGAAGAACACGAGCTACATAATCTTCGGCTGCAGTATAATCTCCTTTTTCAAAAGCAATCCAGGCATTCTGTTTTAGAATCTGGATGTTTCCCTTTGAGTCGCTTCCCAACTCCCCCATCACCTTTTCGGCAAGGGCAGATTTTCCATTTTTACTCAAAACCTTTGCGTACTCAAGGATAACTTCTTCAACCTGTGTATCTGCATAAGCCTTTGCAAGATAAGGTTCTGCCTTTTCATAGTTACCGCCTTTTTCGTAATAAAGACCGGCAAGGTAGTTTGCTGCAATTGAATCGGGATTAAGCTTTAAGGCTGCAAGAATTCCGCCTTCACACTGTGCCTGCACATTTGCGGTAATATTTGGAGTAAGAAAAACAAGAGCCGGTAAGAAGGTAGAAAGAAAATCTTTGTTTCCGGTGCTTGTATCATAGATTCCTTTTTTTACAGAATTAAGGGCTCCTGTATATGGAGTTTCTTCTGAAGTTTCAAAAACGTTCCAGGTCACTTTTTGAGAAGGCCACAAAATTGTCATCATCTGGGTTGCAACATAAATAAGAACCTTCTCGCTTTCTATATATTCTGCTTCATTTTTTTTGAGCGCAGACATTGCAAGGGTAATTGACGACGGAGACCCCTGCTCTACATTCATAAGAATGTCTTCATCAATTTTTGAAAAATAAGATTTTGGTTTGGCAGAGGACGGCAGTTTTATTGATTCAAGATTTTCACTATCATCATAAGTTTCAGGCGTCTCGTATTCTGTGTTTGTAAAATCAGAAGTATCGGGAGCAGGCTTGGAAGCGCAGGAAGAGAGCACACTCAACAAAATAAGTGCAAAAAATGAGAAAACAATTGCTCTGTTCAAAACTGCATGTAATCTGCGCAAAACTGATCCACCAAAAATGTTGTAAAGCTGACTGTATTATGACTGACTATCGCCTGAATCTGTATTAAACTCATCTGAGTCTATACTTACATTGTCGTCGTCTTCTACAATAAGATTTGTATATTTTTTTTGCATAAGGAAAAATCCAATAATAAATATACATACCATAATAAAAAACAACGGACCGCCCACAACGGCTACAATTTTAAATGGAATTTTTATGATTGAGAAAGAAAAAAGTGCAAACCAGCAGCCCATAAGGAACAAAGCTAAGGCAGCAACAAAGTATCCGAACAAAACCTTCTTATATTTTACAAGACCGGCAACTGTCAAAAAAATTCCCGAAACAATACCTATAATCGGCCAGTACTGATAGAAGGAATATGTAAAAATATTAAGGTGTTTTAATAGAAACAAAAGTCCCCAGAAGACCATCTGAAAACCTATGAAAATCTGATGCATTTTTTTTGATGTCTTCATAGAAATGATGACAATAAGAAGTCCAAAGACAAACACCAGAGCGGGGATAACCTTTAAAATAAGGTTATTGTTCTTATAACAGGCAGCATAAATGGCCGCAAGAACTACAAAAACCCCTAAACCTAGATAAAACATAATGTTTGAGACATGAAAACGCTTATTATTCATACGCACCATTTTAACTGTAATATTTAATCTTTACAATAATAAATGACTATGTTAGATTAAAAAATATGAAATTTCAAAAAACAAACCGCATATATATTATTCTGGGAATGCTTGTGGTATTTGGACTTGCTTCATGTGCCCAGGTCGGATACTCATCTTCTTTTACACCGGAAGAAACTCAAAAACAGCTTAACAACCTGCTTAAAACTCAGGAGCTTGATTCCAAGCAGCGTTACGCAATCATAAACCAGATTGCTTCTTCGCGGCTTGCAGAACAAGACTATCAGGGTGCAATTCTTCTCTTAACTGAATGGGTAGAAAAGAACCCCGATGATATGTATAACTCTTACTGGCTTTTGATGACTGCACATGCATATCTTTCGCTTGGCGCAGAACCTATTGCAGAATATTATTTTGACAGAATTCTTCAAAACTGTCCTGACCTGCTTGTAAAAGGCAATTCCATTCACTTTATGTGTCTGCAAAACCTTATTCAGATCAGCAAAACTCCAAGCCACAGAATCAAATATTTTAACGAGCTTATAAACCGCTTTCCTCAGGACATAAATACAACTGAACTTTACCTGAGACTTGCGCTTGAATATGAAAACGACAACCAGTGGGATCAGGCCCTTAAGGCTTGTGAGCTTTTTGTTCAGCAGGCAGATGCCACAACAATTCAGATTCCTGGAGAACCAGATGCCTACAAGAATGCACGCCACCTTGTAGATTTTAACAACTCTTCTAAGGACTGGACTTTTGAAACTCTGCAGGAGCTCGAAGCTTCTGTTAAAAAAGCTATCAATAACCGTGACTGGCGAACCCTCGATAAATACAAGGCAAAGGTTAACTTCTTTACAATGTCGTGGAGACAGGATGAAACAGCTACCAACGCCCAGGAGGAATTCTCTATGGGAGACTGGATGATCCGAAAGGCTCATTATGCAGACACTCTTGATGAATCTTCCAACGCTAACGAAGCCTATTTGAGAACCTGGGGCTGGAACACCTACGTTTCTACCTGGTACCTTTACTTTAGAAAAATTAACTTTCCGCTGGATCCTGATATTAACGGTAACTGGGAATGGGCCGGAATTTATCTGGGTAACAAAATCTAATGAAAAAACTGCTGTCTCTTCTGGTCTGTATTCTCTTTATAAACATTTTTTGCTTTGGACAAAACCAGGCTGAGCCTGTGCAGGAAGCCCCTTCGCTGGAAGAATCCATATTTGAAGAAGCCCTTCCCCTTCTCGAAGAAGAACTGATGGAAGTACCTGAAGAAGCGTCTGGTGATGCCGACGCTCCCGCCACAACCGACGCACCCGACGCTGCTGAAGCCACCCCAGAAATTCCCCGCAAAGAGCTTACCCTCCCCATGCCGGAGGATAACAAAGAAATTGAACGCTTTAAAAAACAATACCTGGATCCAAAATGGACAAAGGTTTTGTATGACGCGCTCGAAAATGGAATAGACTACAGACTATATATCAGAATGGCACTTGCAAATGCAGGACTTCCGCCCGAATTGGAATATCTTCCTATTGTTGAATCTAACTATAAGACCAATGCCAAATCTCGCTCGGGAGCACTGGGACTTTGGCAATTTATGGCAAACAGCGTATATCCTTTTTTAATTTTAAATGATTATGTAGACGAACGTCTGGATCCCTGGAAAGAAACCGACGCTGCTCTCAAAAAGCTTAAAGAAAATTATGACTTGTTTGGAGATTGGCTCATTGCCATTGCAGCATACAACTGTGGAGCCGGAGCCATGTCCAGGGCTCTTGCTAAAACTGAGCAGAAGGATTTCTGGACCTTGTGCGAAAAAAATCTTATTCCGAACCAGACGCAGCTTTACGTTCCAAAACTGCTTGCTATTGCAGACCTTTGTATAAATTGTGAACATTATGGAATAGAAATTCCTCTTCACGAAGAAGAATACGAGGTACTTTATAATGAAAAAAATGCAGTTTTTGATTATGTAACTGTAAACAAGGCCTACTCTATTGCAACTTTAGCACAGAATATGAGGATAGACACACAGGAATTAAAAAGATTAAATCCGTCTTTTCCTCTTGGCTTTACACATCCGTCACAAAATTCTTCCATAAGGGTTCCTGTTGGAATGGCAGAAATGGCCAAAAGTGCTCTTGCTGCAATGGAGCCAATTGATTTTCCTGTAAAATACACTGTTGTTCAGGGGGACTCATTGTGGGCTATTTCCAGACGCTACGGTTGTACTGTAAGTCAGATTTGCGAGCTCAACGGCATAAAAGAAAATGCAATCCTAAAAATAGGAAAAATTCTTTATATTCCTTCAAAATAGCCCGATAATGAACTAATGAAAAAGAATCTTTTTAAATCGGTAGTTATCAGTCTTTTTATTGTTTTTTTGAGCTCATTTACGTCTCTTATGGCTCAGTCACAGGGTCCAAGTCTTGAATCCACAAGTTCAATTAACTGGGTAACAAGAACCTTTACATCTAATTTGACTCTTGATACAAATAAAGCAGGACTTGTAATGCCTTCTGGCAAAAAAAAGGCATCTTCAATCATTAAATCAAAAATGCCTCAGCTTATTCAGCCGCCGCTGCTTTCTCTTTATACCGATTCTACAAATACAATAGAAGATCTTGTAATTCTTGAAGACCTTACTCTGGATCAGGTTTATCAGTTTATATTGAACGGCTATAAAACTCCGGATGTATTTACACCGGATGCAGCAAGCCTTTATTGTACAAACACATTGAACGTTGATGAAATTGGCGAAAAGCTTGTAAAGCATTCATATGCATATAGTCCTGATGAACCAATTGATATTGTTCCATCGCGTGTATATTCCGGAATTATTATTGATGCTCGCGGAAAGCTTAAGGTTCATGGAGAATTTGTTAATGGCGACACCAGCGCCTGTTTTTTCCCTACTGTATGGGATGAAAACATGAACATTATTTATGAAAAGAATGAGGTTAATCCTTCTGTTGTAAAAAATAGCGGACTTGTTTCTTATGATTATTCAGATAACCCTGAACGCTATGAATGGCGAATCGGAACTGACCCTCTTTACATTAAGGCCGTTGAAGTTTTTGGAATTAACAGGACAGACCCTGTAATTAAACGCAGTGACGCTCTTAAGATTCTTACTGTTCCCCAAAACGTTAAGCTTTTAAACGAAGGTAGAGTTGTAATTCTTTTGGATAAGGAACAGCTTATTTACAACATTGCAACTCCAGAAAAGGACCGCACCTACTACGCAAAATACGAAGCTGTTAAACAATACTTTTACGAAAATGCAATTCCTGACGTAACTGTAACTGATACACTTGAAGGAATTCTTTTTGCAATTAATCTGAACTTCTACCCTGATTCTCCTGTTTTACTTCCTGGAGAAAACGCAAGAATTCAGCAGATTGCTGAGCAGCTTAAAACAATTCTTGTTGATGACGGCTATACAATTCTTGTAGAAGGTCATACTGCAGATGTAGGAAAACCTGTTGGTCAGCTTAATCTTTCTATAGAAAGAACTCAGACAGTTCAAAACGCACTCATTGCCGAAGGTCTGGATCCAAATATCTTTACCTACAAAGCATATGGCGGAACTCAGCCTATTGCTACCAACGACACAGAAGAAGGCCGCGCTAAGAACCGACGTGTTTATATTACAGCAAGACCTAGAGCAACCTATATTCAGCGAGACTGGTAAAATTTTTAAATCTTATTAATGCTTAGCCTTTTCAAGAACCTCTGTAAGCTTTGTCAGGAGCCCTGAAAGATTATATGCATATTTAAGTGACGGGAACATAACAAAGCCGGTTGTCATTCCAATATCAAATGGACCACCATTTACTTCTGAATATCTGTTGCATTCATCAGTAATACGTTCTTTTATTTTCTTATAGTTATCTACTGTAAGACCAGAGCTTATAACAGCAAACTTATCGCCGGTTATACGCGCAATTATATCATTTGAACGGAAATGCTTTGAAAGAATATCTGCAAAAGTTTTGATTACCCGATCTCCGGCTGCATGTCCGTACTGGTCATTAATCTTAGTCAAATCTTTTACGTCAAAACCAAGAATGAGACCAGACTGTCCCATTGCTTCTGCATAACGAAGCGAAGTCTCTCCAAGTTCATTAAAGCCGCGGTTATTCTTAAGACCGGTTAGATAATCAATATGGGTAACTTCATTAATAATATTATAGCCTTCGGTAATTGCAACCTTTGTTTTAACATGCATTGAATATTCAAAGCTTTCATCAATCTGAATTGAAACAGCTTTTGCAATAAGGTCATAAACTGCGGTATCAAAGTTTCCGCGGCGCATAAGAATATAACCGTATTGAATACTGTTTCTGAACAAGGCCATTGTAACCAGCCCATCTCCACCAAAATCAAGATAGCCTTCCGGAATGATTGCTTCATTTGGATTAAACTCAACTGTCTGGCGGAATTTTGTACGCTCTCCCCCGTTTGAATAATCAAAACATGAAACAAGCTTTGCTTTTTCGGGAAGATTAAAGAATTCAAACGGCTTTTTAAATTCAGCCGGCCGATCATAAAGCACAACTGCTGCAGCCTGAATTCCAAAATCACTAATCTGAGAAGTAAGTCTGCTACCTACTTTTTCAAGGCTCAAATCATCTTTTATATATGCATCCATTTGAGCAGCCTGGAAAACCTGCTTGCGTTTATTAAACCATTCAGTTACGGTGAAGCGATCCGTCTGGCCCTTCACTTCTGATAAATCAAAAGAAATACAATCATCGGGATTAAACTGTTTATTGCAGTTTTTATCTTTTGTAGTAGATTCACGAAGAATTGTCTTTGCATCAATTACCTGGACGGCTGGAACATCTTCGCAGTTTATCTGGCTTATAAGAGTTCTTGCAGCAGCATAACCCTGATAATAAACCTGCTGATTAACAGAGGTAAGGCTTGGCGTACAGAACGAAGCTCTCTGCATATCATCAAAACCTGTTACTACAATATCTTCGGGAATTCTAAGATTTGCACGCTGGGTACAAAAATCCATACATGCAAAAGCAAGGTCGTCGTTTAGTGCAATGATTGCATCAAAATTAAGATGATTCTTTTTCTTAAGATAATAATCGTTTAAAATTGAGTAGGCCGATGCATAATGAAAATTACTTTTCCATACAACAATATTTGAAGATGAAATTTTATTCTTCTTGAGAACTTCCTTAATGGAATCGAGACGAAGATTCATTTCTTTGGAATCGCTTTCTACGCCCATAATACCAAACTTACGGCAATTCTGTTCTTTGATAAGATGCGTAACAAGAGCTTCTATTGCTCCCTGTGCATTACAAACAATAGAAGGAATGGTTGGAATTTCATGAGCAATACTTACAATCTTTAAAGGTTTGTAGGAACGCAGATAAGCTGCATAGGCCTGTTTTGACATTCCATGAAGCTGGGTTCCAGATGATATGATAATTCCGTCTACATTTTTTTCATTTACTAAGGAAGAGGCTGCAAGGAACTGATAGTCGTGACCAATTCCGTTATCGGGTTTGATTTTTCCAATCTGATAAATCAAAAGCTCTATGTTACGTTCTTTGCAACAGGTTGTAATTCCACTTACAAGACATTCTGAATACTCTGAGTTAAGATAATCGGCTACAAATCCAATTCTAATTTTGTTACGTTTCATTTGTTTTTATTATAAAGACAAATAATTGCTTTGTCTATTTTCTCTCCTAATCTTTGATTATCTGAAGTGCCTTACTCTGATACTCCGGAAGGAACTTCTTTCTTCCGCCAGATTCAAACTGAACCTCTATCATAAGCTCGCCCTCATTATTGCGGGCAGAAACTATAACTCCATAACCATAATCATCATGATAAAGCTTTGTGCCTACAGACCATTTTCCTGAAGAACCGGTGTGCATATAAGCAGTGTTCATATAAGGAGAAGTATAAGCCTTTTTTCCAATTATTTTAAAAGCCTGTTCCGACTCCTGAATAAAAACACTTGGCCTCATAAACTGCAGGCTTCCGTAAAGCATTCGCTGCGAAGTACTTGTAACATAAAGCTCATCTTTGGCTCGGGTAATTCCAACATAAAAAAGCCGGCGTTCTTCTTCTAAGTCTGCACCAACCTTATTTTCTCTTGGAAACACGCCCTGTTCAAGACCGGTAATAATTACCTTATTGTATTCAAGACCCTTTGTATTATGAAGAGTAATGAGTGTAACTGCATCGCCCCCGCTCTCTTCACTCTGGAGCTCCAGTGAACGGTCAAGATTTATTGCATCAAGAAAAGCTGTTAGTCCTTCAAGGCTGCATTCATAAGGAACGGCACTGTTAATGAGCTCCTGAAGGTTTGCAATGCGCTGGGTTCCTTCAATTTCATCACTTGCACGGTGATATTCATCAAGTCCGCTTTTTTTGATTACAGCTTCTACAAAATCCGAAAGCTTTTTTGATTTATCAAACAGAGCAACAAGACCTTCTATTATATCAAGAAAATCCCGGGCACCCTGGGCAGCTTTTTTGGACATGGACGGAATGCAATTTTTGCAGGCTTCTATAAGACTTGTGTAAGTAAGCTCTCCGTCGTCTGCAACCTGTATTGCAGATTCAAGAATCTTATCCTGAGACTTTTCTCCAAGTCCACGGGAAGGTTTGTTTACAATACGGCGGAAGGCAATTTCGTCTTTTGCATTTGCGCATAAGGCAAGATAAGCAAGGGTGTCTTTAATTTCTTCGCGTTCATAAAATTTTAAAGAACCTACAACAACATAAGGAATATGCTTATGAAGAAAATCTTTTTCAAAACCCAGCGATTGAGCATTTGTTCTGTATAAAATTGCCCAGTCACTGTACTTTCCGCCGTTTGCAAGAGACTGCGTAATGAGTTCTGAGCAGAAGGTAACTTCGTCATTTTGAGTCGGTAGATAGGCAAGAACCGGCATTTTTCCTTCACCACGATCGGCAATAAGAGTTTTTCCAAGTCTGTCCTGATTTTTATTTACAACAGCGCCTGCAGCTTCCAGAATTTTTGAAGTAGAACGGTAGTTTCGCTCAAGACGGATTATCTGAGTTCCGGGGAACTTTTTAGAAAAGCTTAAAATATTCTGGACTTCGGCACCACGGAACTTATAAATTGACTGGTCGTCATCACCAACTACGCATACATAGTTACTGTAGCCTTCTTCTACGCCGGAGATTTTTTGCAAAAGCCTGTACTGTGCAATATTTGAGTCCTGATACTCATCAACCATTATTACGTTAAAACGGGAATGAATATCGGCTGCAATCTGCGGTTCATTTTGCAAAACCATAACCGGCATCATAATAAGGTCGCCAAAATCTACGTTACCTGTAGAACGAAGGCGGCTTTCGTATTTTGAATAAATATCTGCAATATCAAATTCACTGGCAAGAAGACTCAAATCATCTTTTGGTGTAAGGCAGTAATCTTTAGCAAGCGCAATCTGGTGGGCTGCAACCCGTGATTCTTTTTGTGTAAGAGACGGAACCGCTTTACGAATGAGGATTGCCATATCTTCGTCATCATAAACTGTAAAAGACTGCTCTACTCCGGCAGCTTCATAATATTTTCGCAAAAACCAGGAACCAAAGGAGTGAAAGGTTCTTATCTGTGAACGGCTGGCTTGTGGATTCATATTTACAGCACGTTCGCGCATTTCGTTTGCAGCTTTTTTTGTAAAGGTAACAGAAAGAATTGAATATGGATTAACGTTTTTCCGGCTTATGAGGTATGCAATTTTTGTTGTAATAACGCGGGTTTTTCCGGAGCCTGCACCAGCTAAAATCAGCAGAGGCGAACCTTCGTGCTCGACAGCCTGTCGCTGTTCGGGATTAAGTACAGACAGATACTGCTCGAGGTTATCGTCTGCCATGCTTTTTCCTTTTTTCTTTATAAAGCATTACGTCGGCTTCGGCCATGAGCTGCTTGAGCATGGAAGATTTTTCGAGTGTTGCATAACCAACACTTACTGTAATTGTATATGGCAGCTTCTGAAGCTTAGATTCTTTTTTACAGGTTTCGTCAATTTTTTTACGGATAAGAGGAACGTGTTCAATTACCATTCCCGGAGCAACAACGCCAAACTCATCTCCACTAAGACGACCAACAACATCGTTCAGACGGAATACGCGTTTTAAAATATCTGCAAGAATTTTGATAGCCTGATCGCCTGCGTCGTGTCCGTATGTATCGTTGATCTTTTTAAGATTGTCCATATCGGCATAGAATACAATTCCGGCGTGTTCCATTTCCTGAATAATATCCAGGGTTCTTTGCCCAAATTCGTAAAAGCCTCTGCGGTTTAAGATACCTGTAAGTTCATCGGTCTTAGACTGAATCGAAAGGTTTACATTATCTTCCTTGATTTCGGTATACTTATCTGTAAGACGTTCGGCTTCCATAAGTTTGTTTGTATATTCAATAGAAGAAGTAATTGCGTTAATAATTATTTTAAGATAGATGCTGTATTCGGCAAACTTGTTCTGATTTATTTTGCAGATAAGATAGCCGTATATTGTTTCTCCCGAAAAGATTGGATGAAGGACATACTGGCCTACTGTGTTGTCCAGCGAAGGTTCAGAAAAAATTACCTTGCTTGGATTGAATTTTTTCTGCGGATTGAATTCTTCGTTGTTCCTTACTATATCAGAAAACATTGCCATTTCCATTTTTTCAGGAATAATAATGTCTTCGTTAGCATCCATATAAATTGGAATTGGAAAAAGATTGATTACCATATCTTCCATATAACACAGATGAATAATGTGCTTGAGATTATAATAGAACTGCCTCATTGTATTGGCGCTCTTTAAAATATCAAGCAGGATGATTATATTATTATGCTCATCCAGATTATTCATATACTGATTAAGGCGTGTAACCTGTTCTGCAGCTTCCCTTTTTACATTACCTTCAACATCGTGATAAATTTGTTCTTCGCAATCTAATGGAATACAACCGCAGGACTGTCTGAACTTTGGAGTAAGATCTGCATACTGAACATGTGGAACATCCTTTCCATTTAAAACATCAAAAGCTGTTTGAGCACAGGTGTATCCCTGACCGTAAATATTCTGATTAATTGTAGAAAGTCTTGGATTGGAGCAGTTTGCAAACTGAGAATCATCAAAGCCTACAACCTTAACATCATCAGGAATGGAAACTCCAAGCTCCTCCATTACCCGGTAAAAACCAATCGCCATCATATCGTTGGCGCAAACCATTGCATCAAACTGAACATCTGATTTTTTCTTTAAAACTTTTTTTAGTGCAGCCTCTGCATCAAAGTCTGTAAACTTTCCTTCAAAAATATATTTTTCGTTGAATTTAAGCTTGTTTGCAGCCATTGCTTCTTTAAATGATTCAAGTCGTTCAATAGCCTCTACGGAATTAGTGGCAGCAGCAGACAAAAATGCAAAGCTTTTACAGCCATGTTCATTCTTTAAATGTGCAACAACATCGTTATAGGATTTTTTACAACCAGCCAGAACTGCATATGTATTTGAAAGCTTAAGTGGAATTGCTGCCGAAATTATTGGTCGTCTTCCAAATTTATTTAACTCTGCTTCAAATTCATCCTGAGGCACGCCTGCACAATAAACTCCGCTGGCAACAATAAGGGCATCTATTTCCTGAGAGAACAATAACTCTGCACTGCTCCAGTACTGATAATCATATACTCCAACGGTACTATGAGGAAGTTTGGTCTGTGCGTAAATTACAGAAACATCCTTATCGCTAAAATAATCATAAATACCGTGCAGAAAATCAGCGCTATACTCGATGTTAAAAGTTGGTATCAACACTCCGATTTTTTTCATACCCAAACCACTTAATGTTTAATTATAAACTAACAATCAATATAATGATAGTGAATTTTTAACTTTTTTCTATAAATTCAAGGCTGGATTTTTTAGAAGCTTTGACCAGTTTTACAAAACGGCAGTCTAAATCTACTCCCGTTGCTGCAAGACATACAACCTCTAACAGGTTTCCAGGTTTAACCTGCTGGTTTTGTAAATTATCATTTGAATCATAGCGGACAACAATGCATCCATCAACATCAGGAGCCTGGAACCATGCACGTGCCAGAGCAAGCCCTTCTCCATCATCTGCTGCAGAAGAAATAATTTCTTCTACTAAAACTTCAAACTTTTTTGAAATATATTTTTTCATTCTTTCGGCAGTAATCTGACTTTGAAGCTGTTCAAGACAGGCTGCCCTTTCCTTAGCAATTTTTACAGGAACCCTGTTTTTGAACGAATATGCGGGAGTATCATCTTCGCGGCTAAAGGCAAAACAACCCGACCAGTCCGGCTCAATAGCATTAATAAAAGCTTTTGTATTATTAAAGCTTTCTTCTGTTTCACCAGGAAAACCTGTCATAAAGGTGGTTCTTATTACTGCATCCGGCAATTCCTTTCTGATTGTCTTAATAAGCTGAACATATTTTTTTACAGGTCCAACACGGTTCATTGCTTTAATGATTGTGTCGTCTCCGTTCTGGAAAGGAATATCAAAATATGGAACAAAACGTTTGTCTTTTTTGTAAACATCAAGGATATCTGTTTTAAAATGATCCGGATGAATGTAAAGGCAGCGGATAATAAAATCGCCTTCTACAAGAGAAATCTTAGATAAAAGATAAGCAAGCGGAGAATGCTTTTGATCCCAGTCTGCTGCTGATTTTTTATCGAGTGTAAAAGCGGCAAGATCCTGGCCAATAAGGTTAATTTCTGAAACACCCTTTTGAACAAGCCCTTTTATTTCTTTTATAATATTATTTACCGGACGACTTCGCACAGGACCACGAATTAACGGAATTGCGCAAAAAGAACAATTGTTTGAACAGCCTTCTGTAATTTTAACATAGGCAGAACCGGAAAAATTAAACAGATAAGGGCGCTTGCCTTCGCAGATTCCTTTTTGTTCGTAAACGGCAGCCTTGAGCGTTTTGGTTTTGGAACAGGCTTTAAGATATTCAGGAAATTTTGAAAGGTCTCCGTTGCCAAAAATTCCGTCAAGCTCCGGCATGGATTCTTCTAAAACCTTTGGATAGCGTTCTGCCAGACAGCCTGTAAGAATAAGTTTTTTATTGGGAAACTGCTTTCGTATACTGTAAACTGCATCTAAGGATTCTTTTTTGGCAGACTCAATAAAGCCGCAGGAATTTATAATTATGTAATCTGCTTCTTGAGGATTTGATGTATATTCGTATCCCGAGTCCAGCAAAAATCCGGCTATAAGTTCTCCGTCA